>OGQD01000016.1_pt1 | contig 146689 bp, 157 predicted proteins | sample 1553091 | NCBI WGS metagenome assembly OGQD01 (sample SAMEA2580290, study PRJEB22360) | human gut metagenome | biome: human gut; feature: human-associated habitat; material: faeces | place: Denmark | collected 2008/2010
GTCAGTAAGAAATTCAACTCAATACAAATCCTTCAACCTTAACCCTAAAAGCCAAAATCTTCATCGTGTATCGCGTCGGGATGCTGCGTATTCTATACAGTTTTTAAAGCAACGCAACCCCTATTTTTCAAAAAAATATCATCAGGATGTTTTTTAATCAATATATGCTTTTTCCTTGCTGTATTCGCCTGTTTTACCCTCAATTATGCCTTTTTCATTGAACTGATTAAGTTGATCATTCGATTTATAACGCTTCAGTATCTTATAAGTATGTTCACCTAGCTGTGGTGGAGCATGATGATATTCAACTGGAGTACCCGATAATTTGATTGGTGAAGCAATTACTTTAAATCTCTGATTTTGTGGGTGTGGAATATTCACTACCATTTGACGAGCCAAAATTTGTGGTTCATTTAATGCTTCTTCGATGGAGTTGATCATGCCCACTGGCACTTTTTTCGCATGAATTTGTGTTACCCAATGATTTGCATCTTGCGTTTGGAAATGCTCACTCAATACACCAATTAATGCATGCCTATGTGCAACTCGATCTTTATTAGTCGAATAGTTTGGCTGATCTAATAAGTCCGCCCGATCTATTGCAATACACAAGTCTTTAAATTGTTTATCATTGCCACAGGCTATAATAAAGTCTTTATCCTTTGCTCTAAAGACTTGATACGGCACAATATTTGGATGTGCATTCCCCATTCTCACAGGTGATTTGCCTGTGGTGAGAAAATTCATACCTTGATTGGCAAGCGCTGCTACTTGCACATCCAAAAGAGACAAATCAATATGCTGTCCTTTACCTGTGCTTAAACGTGACCATAATGCCGCCTGAATCGCAATGGTGGCATACAGCCCAGTTTGAATATCTGCAACGGCAACCCCAACTTTTTGTGGTTCTTGATTTTGCTCACCTGTAATACTCATCAATCCAGACATACCTTGAATGACAAAATCATAACCAGGTTCTTCAGCACGAGGACCTGTTTGCCCAAAACCTGTAATTGAACAATAGACAAGTCGAGGGTTAATTTGGCTCAGTGTCGCGTAATCTAGTCCATATTTTGCCAATGAGCCAGCTTTGTAGTTTTCAATTAATACATCCGCATCTTTGATCATCTCCTGAATCAGTTGTTGACCTTCTTCAGTTGCAATATCGATTGCCACAGAGTATTTATTTCGATTCGCTGCTTGATAATAACCAGCTTCTTTAGTCGGTTGGCCCTGATCATTTAACATCCACGGAGGCCCCCACATGCGAGTATCATCACCCACTTTTGGACGTTCCACTTTAATCACTTCTGCACCTAAATCTGCCAGAATTTGACCACACCATGGTCCTGCTAAAACCCGACTTAAATCCAATACTGTTAAGCCTGTCAATGCACCCATAATTTATTCCTCCAAAAACCGACATCATATTTTTAGATGTCGGTTTTTTATCTCATGATTTTTGTGGATCGTACTGACGATCTTTAATAAATAAACCTGGTAATACGCCTGCGATAAAGTAGGCTGCCCCCATGACAATAAATGCCATGGCAAAAGTCCCACCTGATGCCAAAAAGCCAATAGTCGCAGGCGCAATCGCAGCACCGACACGACCAATGTTATAAGCACCACCAATCGCAGTCCCACGTACATCAGTTGAGAACGACTCCGCCATATAAGTGGCATTTACCCCATATGGAATACCGTAAAGGAAACCAAAAGTGATCAATAAATACAGAATATTGTCAGGCGTATTAAAGAAAATAATGATTGGCAGGAAAATTGCGCTGGCAAGTGTTCCGAAGACAAACACAGCACGGCGATTAAATTTATCCGCTAAATATCCTGCTAGAATTTTGCCTAAAATCATTGCGGTATATGAACCCACCATATAACTGGTCAAGGATTTAAAGTTCATATGGACTTCAGTTTCAAGATAACTCGGCATCCAGTTATTAATCCCGTAATAACCAAACTGTAAAAAGAATGCTGTGGTCATCCAGAGTAGAAACATTTTGCGATGTTTGAAGTTATTGAAGATTTGTTTGTAAATACTGCCGCTTTTAGGTTTCACATCTGGTTGTTCTGTTTTTTGCTTTTCTGGATTTAAAGCTGCAATTTTTGTTAATTGCCATGATTTCGGTTCAGGGACATAGCGCTGTAAAATGACATTAATAATGGCTGGAATCACGGTAATAAAAAACAGAATGCGCCAGCCATGTTCAGGAATAATTGCACCAGCTAATAATGTAGCTACAATGTAACCTACGGTTTGTCCAGTCTGTAATGTTCCTAAGACGGTTGTACGATATGAAGTCGGAACATATTCAGCCATTAAAGTATTACACGCCATATACAGCGCACCAATTCCTAAAGCTCCGATAAAACGAAGCACCATGAATTGTTCAAAAGTTTGTGTAAAACCTAAAATACAAGTTGCAATTGAAAAGAATGTCACTGAATGCGCAATGGTTCTAACTCGACCAAACTTATCACACGCCCAACCACCTAAAATCCCTCCAATTCCCATCCCTGCTAAGGATGCGCTTCCTAATGCGCCCGCCTGAAAAGTCGACAAACCAAAATCTGCTTTTAAACTGGTTAAGCTATAAGACAACAACATGATATCCACGCCATCCACCACCATCGCGAAATAGGCAAATAACAATGCCCATTTCCATGTATTTGGGGTAATGCGATCATATGTTCCAATATTGGATGCTAGTGTATTTGGAAGATTTCCTGTAACGGTTTGAACATCATTGTTCATTTTATTTCACCTCATTTTTCCTAAATGAGTCTTGAGTTTTCATCGATTGATCATGCCATGTTCGCTTTGCTATTGTTGTTTTATCTTGCCCAAGCAAAGTGCCATTTCTTCATGAAAAATTTCATAATGAATCCCTGACTATTTTTGTATTGTCTTTTTTAAGCAAAAGCCGCTTAGAGACACGCATGGCGCGCATCTTTAAGCATTAAGATTTAATTTAAAAAATGAAAAACGAATTAATTAAACTATGAGTCTAGTTACTAAAAGCCGCAATACCCGTTTGAGCACGCCCCAAAATCAAGGCATGTACATCATGTGTACCTTCGTAAGTATTGACCACTTCAAGATTTACCAAATGACGTGCAACACCAAATTCGTCACTAATGCCGTTACCACCCATCATGTCACGGGCTAAACGAGCAATATCTAGCGCTTTACCGCAGTTATTACGTTTAATTAAAGACGTACCTTCAACCGCAGCAATACCTTCATCTTTCATACGACCAAAACGTAAAGCTGCCTGTAAGCCTAATGCGATTTCAGTTTGCATATCAGCCAGTTTTTTCTGAATCAACTGATTGGCAGCCAATGGACGACCGAATTGTTTACGATCCAATGTATATTGACGTGCGGTATGCCAACAAAATTCTGCCGCACCCATCGCACCCCAAGCGATCCCATAACGCGCACTATTCAAGCAAGTAAATGGACCTTTTAAGCCACGAACTTCTGGGAATGCATTTTCTTCTGGAACAAATACATTATCCATTACGATCTCGCCAGTAATAGACGCGCGTAAACCAACCTTACCGTGAATTGCAGGTGTAGATAATCCTTCCCAACCTTTTTCTAAAATAAAGCCGCGGATTTCACCCACATTACCTTCAGCAGACACTTCTTTTGCCCATACCACAAACACATCAGCAATTGGGCTGTTGGTAATCCACATTTTTGCGCCAGTTAAACGATAACCACCATCTACTTTTTTGGCACGTGTAATCATACTGCCCGGATCAGAACCATGATCAGGTTCAGTCAAACCGAAACAACCAATGTATTCACCTGTTGCAAGTTTCGGTAAATATTTTTGCTTTTGTTCTTCTGTACCAAATTCATTAATTGGCACCATCACTAAAGAACTTTGTACACTTGCCATTGAACGGTAGCCTGAATCGACACGTTCAACTTCACGAGCAATCAAACCATAACTGACATAATTTAAACCTGCGCCACCGTATTGTTCTGGAATGGTTGGCCCCAATAGACCCAACTCACCCATTTCACGAAAAATAGTAGGATCGGTGGTTTCGTGACGAAATTGCTCCAATACACGTGTCATGAGTTTATCTTGACAATATGCATGCGCAGAATCACGAATCATGCGTTCTTCTTCAGTTAACTGTTGCTCAAGTAAGAATGGGTCTTCCCAATTGAAGTGAACACGTGCAGATTTTTTAGCTGTATCGACCATTTGATTCATCGCTTTCCTAGCCTGTTTGTTTGTCATTGACCTGATGCTACGATGTCGTAGTCAAAGCAGCAAACGATAAATTTGCATACAGTCATTCCACTTACGCATATCTTATTTTAATTTTAGGCTATACTTAAATTACGTTTTACTCTTAATTCAAGCAAATAGGTTTTTTTGGCTACAGAAAGATAGAGTACACTTTCAAAATATATGTGATTTACAAATATCTTCATTTTGCAATCATCATTAAGGACAACCCTATGCGGCGTATGATTCCCTCCCTACAAGCACTCATTTGTTTTGAATCAGCCGCCAAGCACAAAAGTTATACCTACGCGGCACAAGAGCTTTCGATTACACAAAGTGCTGTGTCTCGACAAGTCCAACAGCTTGAGGAATTTTTAAATATTGAGCTGTTTAATCGCACCCGACACGGCGTAGAACTCACTCAAGCCGGCGAACAATATTTTAAAAGTATTAAGCCTTATTTGCTCGGCATTGAACAAAGCACACTGGATTTGATGTCGCACAAAGGTTTAGGTGGAACTTTAAAGCTAGGAGTTGTCCCCACTTTTGCGACCCGTTGGTTGTTGCCTCGTTTATATCGCTTTAATGAAATTTTTCCTGAAATTACCATTCACCTTGAAACCAGTACCAAACCTTTTTTATTTAGTGATCATATTTTTGATGCCGCCATTTATGCAGGCACGCCGTCACAAATTGAAAACTGGCCAGGCGCAAAAATTCAACTTCTGATGCAAGAAGAAGTTGTACCTGTTTGCTCTTTAGCCTTAATCCAAAAACATTTTCCTGAGATTCATATTGATCAAAAACACAGCATCGACTTATCACCTGAACAGATTAGTCAACTGCCTTTATTACAACAAACCACGCGTCCTTACATCTGGAAAGAATGGTTTTCAGCCGCTGCTTACGATTACCCCTATGCGATGGAAGGTCAACGTCATGAACTCTTTTCGATGCTCGCAGTGGCAGCAACACATCATTTAGGCGTAGCACTCATTCCACAAATGTTGCTTGAGAAAGAACTGAACAATGCTGATCTAGTCATTGCCTCGTCTTTAAAGTTAGTCGGTGCGCGTTCTTATTATTTTGTTTATTCTGAGCAACACAATAACGCACTGATTTTAAAATTTACCGAATGGCTTGAAAAAGAAGTGAAGACCTATCAATCTAAAACTGGCTTACAACAGATCAAGACTCATGAGGACTAAATCCTGCATAGCGCGATAAATTTTCAACCCCTAAATCCGTCTGGATAATAGTCATTTCAGGGTATAAAGCTTCAGTAATCGCAGTAAAAACATTCATGTCTGGATCTTCGTGTAACTCATCCACAGACTTTGTCATTTGAACTTCAAAGCGATCTGCAACAAATTCAAAACCCAAGTCCATTGCAACAAATAAAGTGTGTTCACAAGGCTGAATATATTGCTCTTGCATCCAGTCAACGACAGCATGTTGACAAATCGGACAGAGAATATTGGCAGAAGCATCGGGCTGCTGGATAAGCTTGCAGGACATAGACTTACTCTAATAATGTAGTTAATAACGTCGAGCGTAGTCTAATAGAAATATTTGCTTGCATCTAATTTTTTTAAAATCCACCTTTGGTGAATTGCTATTCATTTCCACTCATGCTTATTATCATAGAAAGAAAAAACGTGCTCAGTTGTGTGAATTTTGAATTAACGACATTTTTGAAATGGAGATTTCATGTCAACACTAGAAAAAGCCATTGCACTGGCAACAAAAAAACATGCGGGACAACTTGATAAAGCGGGGCAACCATACATTTTACATCCTTTAAGGCTTATGTTGAATGTAGAGAGTATGGATCAGAAAATGGTCGCGGTAATGCACGATCTACTTGAAGACACGGATACCACGATTGTTGATCTGATTACTTTGGGGTTCAGTCAGAATGTGATTGATGCAGTCGTTGCATTGACCAAAAAAGAAGGTGAAAGCCGTCTGGATGCAGCCAAAAGAATCGTGAAAAATTCACTCGCAAGAACAGTTAAATTAGCTGATCTTGCAGATAATATGGACTTAAGTCGAATCAAATCTCCTACCCAACGTGATTTTATGCGGCTAGAAGAATATAAAAAAGTAAAAGAGTTCTTACTTAATCCTCCCGCAGCCCTAGCATAATTTGAGTTATTTACTCAGGTTTAACATAACGCTTTAAAATTATTGGGTATACTGTGCGGCAATCCTTATAAAATTAAATTTGCTGCTCAACGGAAATTCATTATGCTCACTGATTTAGACGATTTTTATTGTTTTGCTTTAGTCGTTGAACATGGGGGATTTAGTGCAGCCGAACGAGCCACAGATATTCCAAAATCAAAATTGAGCCGTCGTGTTTATAACCTTGAAGAACGTCTCGGGGTTCGCCTGATTCAGCGTAGTTCACGCCATTTTGCTGTGACTGAAATCGGCATGAATGTGTATCGACATGCCCAAGTGATGATGAATGCTGCACAAGCCGCGCATGACTTGGTCGATCATTTGAGTGTTAAACCTCGTGGTGTGATCAAAGTTACCGTTCCGGTTGATATTGCACAGAATCAACTGACCAAGATTTTGCCTGATTTTTTAAAATTATATCCTGAAATTCGGGTGCAGCTGATTATTAGTAATCGACGTTTTGATGTGATTAATGAAGGCATTGATATTGCCCTGCGTGTTCGATCCAATCTGGATGATGATCCAAGTTTAGTGATACGCCAGTTCAGCACCATTGAACAGCATATCTTTGCCAGCCAAGCCTATTTAAATGAATACGGCTCTATAAAAAAACCCGAAGATCTCACTCAGCACCGTATTTTAAGTTTGGCTGATGATCATCTGGATCAACAAATCATTTTACACAATAAAGAAAACCAACAAGAAAAAGTAAAAGTAAATCCAGTTATTATGGCTTCAAACTTATTGATGTTAGCCAATTTAGCCAGTCAAAATTGTGGCGTTGCCTTACTCCCCGATACCATTGCGAGTGAATATGTCCGCACAGGTGAATTAGTACGAATTTTACCAGACTGGAAAGCACCCCATGGTATTTTCCATGCCGTGTATCCATCACGTCGTGGTCAGTTACCTGCGGTTCGGGTATTTATTGATTATTTAGTTGAGCAGTTGGCTATCAGATAATAAAAAAGCTTATTTCGATCGAAATAAGCTGTATACAAACCGTTTACTCAGTCGCATTGACAGGTAAAACTTCGATATCAGGATATGCACCTGTACCATTTGGCCACGGTGTCAATAATTCATAACCTGTTTCTGTGACTGCAACCATGTGCTCCCATTGTGCCGATAATGATTTATCTTTGGTAATTACTGTCCAGCCGTCACTCAACTCTTTGACCTGTGCATGTCCTGCATTCACCATCGGTTCAATGGTAAAAACCATGCCTTGTTGTAAAACCATCCCTTGACCCGGTTGGCCATAATGCAAAATATTAGGTTGTTCGTGGTAAATTTTTCCAATACCGTGCCCACAGTATTCCCGAACAATACTATAACCTTCTGCCTGAGCAACAGATTGGATCGCATAACCAATATCACCTAAGGTTGCGCCCGGTTTTACAGCCTGAATACCTGCATGCATCGCGTTATATGTGGTTTCAACCAGTTTTTTTGCATCTGGATGAACATCTCCAACCAGAAACATACGGCTGCTATCACCAAAGTAACCGTCTTTTATAATCGCAACATCGATATTGATAATATCGCCATCTTGCAGAATTTTCGTCGGAGAAGGAATACCATGACAAACCACTTCATTGACTGAGGTACATGTCGTTTTGGTAAAACCGTGATATCCCACATTGGCAGGAATCACTTGCAAGGTATTGACGATGTAATCATGACAAATATCATCCAGATATTCAGTACTCACACCGGGTTTAATATGATCCGCAATCATCTCCAGAACCTGCGCCGCCAGTCGACCTGAAACACGCAAATTTTCAATATCTTGTTCAGTTTTGATGGTAACTGTAGATGCTCGCATTGCAATCCCCTCTATGATTCTGTGAATTATACCCCCTTTAAGCTCAAACTTATATTAGCTTAATGCTTATCATTTCTAATTAGAGACTTATATATTATCAAATTGGGTCAATTATTGATCAATCAATGTTTCATCAAATATGCATTTATTGTTGAAATTTACAGCTAAAGCATTGAACCTAATATAATTTCGATTTTATTTTCAAAAGTTTAATTTAACCACTTCAGAATTTTATCTAAATTTCATCTTTATATATCTACAGTCACGCGATTAGATAGTTGCACAAACATCCTATTTTTATACTAAAATTTGCATGTTTTTATCACAAACTCCCATTTTATGATCAGTCTTCGCACTTCAGACATTATTGCACTTGGTTTTATGACCTTTGCTTTATTTATTGGGGCTGGCAATATTATTTTCCCACCGATTGTTGCTCAACAAGCGGGTGAACATGTATGGTTAGCAGCAGCTGGATTTTTGATTACGGCTGTAGGCTTACCTGTTATTACCATTATGGCACTTTCTCGTATGGAAGGTTCGATTGCCATGATCAGTTCACCACTTGGAAGAGTCGCTAGCTTACTCCTCACTATTGTATGCTATCTGTCGGTTGGACCATTATTTGCTACTCCACGTACTGCAACCGTTTCTTATGAAATCGGTTTCTCCTCTTATTTTGGTACATCCAGTCATAGCTTACTGATTTACAGTATTGTTTATTTTGCATTTGTAACGCTAGTTTCGCTTTATCCAAATAAACTTTTGGATACTGTAGGGCGTTTTCTTGCTCCTTTAAAAATTGCGGCACTTGCTGTTTTAGGTGTTGCTGCATTTCTGATTCCATCAGGCTATATCCCACCTGCGATTAACAATTACGTTGCTCATCCTGTTTCTGAAGGTTTTGTTAATGGTTACTTAACCATGGATACTTTAGGCGCTTTGGTGTTTGGTATCGTGATTATTCAGGCGATTTATTCGCGTGGTGTCCGTGAGCCGAGGTTGGTAACACGTTATGCGATCATTGCCAGTATTATTTCAGGAATTGGTTTGACACTGGTATATATCAGTTTGTTCAAACTTGGGCTAGGTAGTCATGAAGTTGCACCAAATGCAAGCAATGGTGCTGTAATCTTACATGCTTATGTACAACATGCTTTCGGTGATCTTGGTTCTTTCTTCTTAACGATCCTGATCTTTATTGCTTGTATGGTGACTGCCATTGGCCTAACTTGTGCGTGTGCTGAATATTTTGCACAGTTAACCAATTTGCCGTATAAACTATATGTCTTTGTTCTGGTTGGATTTTCTTTAATCATTTCGAATTTAGGATTAACCAAGCTGATCGCAATTTCAGTTCCAGTTTTAACAGCGATTTACCCGCCCGCTATCGTCGTCATTATGCTGAGTTTTTTCTGGAAATACTGGAATGTACCTGCTCGCGTCGTTGCACCTGTTACAGCCATTGCTTTCTTATTTGGTATTCTTGAGGGCTTAAAAGTTGCTGGTTTTGAAGCACATCTTCCAAGTTTCGTTCAAGATTTGCCATTAAATGCACAAAATTTAGCTTGGCTCATTCCGTCTATTGTTGTACTCGTCATTTCTATTGTGATCGACAAAATCAAAAAACCGAACGTTTGATTATTTTGTTGTTAATTAAAGTCTAGTTTTATCCAAACCTGATTTTAAGCCCAATAAAAATGCCACTGTTTTTACCCAAAACAGGCATTTTTGTTTCAACAACCCTCATCTACAACATGGTCTGTTGTATCAATTCAGTCGTACTGGTTTTATCAAAATAAAAACAATTATCAGCCATCTTCTCCAAACTAATACATTGCAAATAATCATCGCACACATCGCGTATTTTTAATTATTTTTTAAGAAATGCATTTTAGGCTAAAAATCAACCTTTGTCGTTTCACATTCAAAAAAGCTGGCATACTTCATGCTTTATTTAGCTTAAGTCGTATGTCTTTTCCTCTTGAATATACATAGGATGTAAAGAGCTTCCAATTAATTTGGCAATATATATAAATATTTTTGATAGTAATACCTATATTTATTACAAAAATATAAACAACTATCATATATTTTATATATACGTTAAATATTTTGGGAAATAGTGTTATCACCTATTGAAATACCACTAAATTCGAAGTACAACTGTAATATTAATTCCGACTAAAACAATTATGTTTAGTCAAACTAAAGAAGGAGGGATGGAGATGTTATCATTACATTTCAATAAGCAAGTCTTCATTAACGCTCTGAAGACCTCAGACACAGTCATTTATGGAATAACCACTGTTGCCCTGATGTTGACGCTTGCATTTCAAGGAATGATAAAAGGCAATTTAAAACCCGAATACTTTATGTATGCACTGGTGGTTTCTGTTGCTTTTTCAGTCTGGGCTTTTGTCGATCACAAATTCCGCCAGCTTAGCCTAGAACGTGCCAAAGCAAAAATGGAGAAAATGGATGAGTAATCATCCATTTTTTATGCCCTTTCCTTCTTCATCCCTTAAATAAATTGAACGATACAACCGAGTAATAAAATAAAAGTTGCACCCACTTCAATCACGATTAAAGCCAGCATTGCCAAAGTCATCATCCATGTAGCTAAACTATACTGTCCAAGTTTATGCGGCCTTTGAAATTGGTTAGTGGTGTCTTTTAAAAAGCCATGCAAGATATAAGATCCAATTGAAAAACTAAAAAAGATCAAATTCAAGATCACACAGATTACATTCAGCATGTCTGACCATACAGAAAAATAAGCCAAGACTGCCAAAATTAGACTTGCAGGTGCATACAAGAGACTGCTTCGATGGGCAATATCAACATAATAATGTGCACGTGACTGTTGCGAATGACGAATTTGATAGTATTTCCAAACCCCTGTAAGCATTCCCACCCAAAGAAAAATACCACTAAAAATAATCCCTATTTTTACTGCAAAAGCTAAAGAAATCATGAGATTCCATCTCTATGTTTATTTTTGGAAGCCCGTTATATCATATTTTTTTGACTTTTAAGTCATAAAATTATCAAGTCTCTTTTTGGAACTCGTTTAAAGTAAAAGCAAGATTTTTACTTAATGACATATCATGGAAAATTTTGAGAAATTATGGATAAGCTGTGCAGATGGTTATCAACTTGCGGCTCAGTTTTATAGCACTTCCAAACATACCCAAACCGCTAAGACTTATCCTATTTTAATTTGTCCTGCGACTGGCATTACCAAAGCGTTTTATCATGCCTTTGCAAGCTGGTTAAGTGAGCAAGGTTATGATGTGATGGTGTTTGACTTTCGTGGAATTGGAGAGTCCTTACATGGCAGTTTACATCATTCCTCCGCCAGTATTGTTGACTGGGGAACGCTGGACATTCCCGCTGCAATAACCACATTACTCAATAAATCAGGGTCAGAGAAAGTCATTTTGCTCGGTCATAGTGCAGGAGGTCAACTTTTAGGTATTAATCCACTATATGCAAAAGTACATCAAGTGATCGCGGTGGCTGGATCGACAGGTTATATAAAAGGATTAAAAGGTAAGACCAAAATTTTGGCACCTGTGATGTTCAATTTTGTCTTCCCTATTTCAAGTCTGATCAAAGGATATGGTGCAACTCAGTTTATTGGTATGGGAGAAAACCTACCTAAATTAGTCGCCAAACAATGGCGTGAATTTTGTAGCCAAGCAGGCTATGTCAAAAATGCGATAGGAAAAACCGTACATCATGACTTTCATCATCAAATTGCATGTCCAGTGACTTCAATTTGGGCAACTGATGATGAGATCGCAACAGAAATTAATGTGAAAGATTTATTAAGTTTATATCCAAATGCCAAGACTGAGATGATTAAGCTAGAACCTAAACAACTTGGTTTTCAAACCATTGGGCATATGTTGATGTTTAAAAAATCTCATCAAAGTTTATGGCCAATCATTCAGGAGCAAATCAAAAACTAAGCTTATTTTGTGTGGGTTATCTCTTTCGATAAAGCATAGCCCATACCGTTCCCCGTTCCCCGTTCCCCGTTCCCCGTTCCAATTATGAGCTTGACTCACACTCTTGTCTAAAATGATCCTAAAAGCCGACTTACAAGACTCAGCTTAAGTTGGATTATTATTTTTTTGACATTTTTATTCTTTTTACCAATTAGCCCGATGCTGTTTTTTTTGCTATCTTGATTAAGTTACAAATTCATACCCAACTAAATTACAATGAATGAAATCCCATGCAAGACAGCAAAAAAGCACGGTGGTAAGCGTGAAAATGCTGGTCGAAAAGCCCAATATCAGGAAAAAACAGTGGTTATACGAGTGCCTGAATCCAAAGTCAATGCTGTCAAAGCATGGCTAAAACCTCGTCATCCAGATGATATTGAATCCATTTACAATCTACAAAAACTAGTAGCAAAAAGCTCGGTTCAGATCCCTTTTCCACTTGAATCAGTTGCTGCTGGATTTCCATCGCCCGCGCAGGATGATATTGAAAAGACTTTAGATCTAAATCAATACCTGATCAAAAATCCTTTATTTACTTTTATATTGAAAGTTAATTCACTGTCTATGCGTGATGCGGGTATTGATATTGGCGATCAAATTATTATCGACAGAAGTATAGAGGCAGAACACGGAGATATTGTTCTGGCATTGGTCAATAACGACTTTACAGTGAAACGTTATATGCGCCATGGCAATAATCCTCATGATTTTTGGTTAAAAGCCGAAAATCCCGAGTTTCCAGATATCTATCCTCGTGAAAATGAACAGGTAAAAGTTTGGGGCATCATTACCTGTATCCTTAAAAAGCTAAAATAGTCATGATGAATTTTCAGCGACAATATTATGCCTTGATTGACATTAATAACTGTTATGTCAGTTGCGAGCGATTATTTCAACCTAAATTCAGCACCCAGCCTGTTGTGGTATTGTCCAATAACGACGGATGTGTCGTTTCAAGAAGTAATGAAGCAAAAGCACTTGGGATAAAAATGGCTGTGCCGTGGCATCAAATTAAAGATCTTCCCCAGTATCAAGGCGTACAGGTATTTTCTAGCAACTATACGTTATATGCAGAAATGTCTCGGCGCTTTTTTTTAACGATTCAAGAATTCTTCCATGCAGAGGATACAGAAGCCTACTCTATCGATGAGTGTTTCATTCATCTGACTGCTTATGTTGATTTATTTGATATCAAGGATTACTGCCAACAGCTTGTTAAAAAACTTGAACAATGTTTAGGATTACCCTGCTCAATAGGCATCGGTCACAGTAAGACACAGGCAAAACTCGCCAATCATTTTGCCAAGAAAATCTCCAGTTTCAAAGGCGTTTGCTATTTAGAACAATTAGACCCATTGATTTTGGAAGATTTAATGATCAACACCCCTGCCAAAGAAGTCTGGGGGATTGGTCATCAAATCAGCAAACGTTTACAAGCCTACAATATTTATAGTTGTTATGACTTAACTTTTGCCAATGAACACTATCTTGCTAAAGAGTTTTCAGTGATTATTGCGCGTACAATCCGTGAGCTAAAAGGCCAATCCTGTATCTCACTTGACGACCCAAAAATTCCAAGTAAACGTATTCTGGCATCCCGAAGTTTTTCAAAAGCTCTAAACGATTTAAATCAAATTAAACAGGCTTTGATTTTTCATTTAAATCGTGCACATCGGCGACTCATGTCACAACAACAGCTATGTCATTGTATTCAAGTTTTCTTGTATGAAAAAATCGAAGCCAAGCCCTATAAAAAAGCACATGTACATGCTGTCGGTCTGGAATATGCGACAGATGATCTATTAATTTTAACAAAGTTTTCTTTACAGCAACTTGATGTTTTATTTGATAAAAATAAAAAATATATCAAAATTGGTATAATGTTCTGTGGCTTATATCCTCGCCAGCAACATATTGATGACCTTTGGCAACCTCTTGAACAAATTCATGAGCGTCAAAACCTGATGTTGACTCTAAGTTCGATCAAAAACCGATTTGGCAATGAAAGTTTGCAAGTGGGTTATCATTCCTGCCAGTCACAATGGAAAATGAAGCAACTATATTGCTCACCTCATTATCTAACCCGATGGAATGAATTGCTTTGTATTGATGATTCGCACATGGCAGTTACACAAAATAAATGAACTGTTTTCGTCAATTCGGTTTAAAATAGTATGCGATGAAAAAACGATAAAATTTGTCATTTTTTAACATTGCCAATTTTCAGCAAAGTTTGCAATATAGGCGCTGAGTTTTGGCAAATGCTTTCTGCTTCAATTAAAACAAATTATAAAAAATATGTAGAAATATATGCCATAATGAGCAAACTTTGCAGACATCTTGCAAAGCTTATTTGCATTTTATGAATTGGAGCAAGCAGAATGAGTTCAACCATTTTGGTGATTCATGGACCGAATTTGAATCTGTTAGGAAAACGCGAACCAGAAGTTTATGGTGATCTTACTCTTCAAGATATCAATCAACAGTTGATTAGCCAAGCCCAAAACTCCAGTATTCAATTAGAAACATTCCAAAGCAACTGGGAAGGTGCGATTGTAGATCGCATTCATCAAGCTCAGACCGAAGGCGTTAAATTTATTGTCATTAACCCTGCTGCGCTTACTCATACTTCAGTTGCGCTTCGCGATGCCTTACTTGGCGTTGCCATACCTTTTATCGAAGTGCATTTATCGAATGTACATGCGCGCGAAGCTTTTCGCCATCATTCTTATTTATCTGATAAAGCCGTTGGCGTGATTTGTGGTTTGGGCGCAAAAGGATATTCCTATGCCCTCAACACAGCCATCGAAAAACTACAATCTTCCCATTAATTCACCATGATTTAGGAATACTCACCTATGGATATTCGCAAAATTAAGAAACTCATCGACTTGATGATTGAATCTGACTTACAAGCGATTGAGGTTAAAGAAGGTGATCAATCTATCTCTCTTACTCGCCCAACACCTGTATATACCACTGCGCCAGTAGCCGCTCCCGTTGCTGCGCCTTCTTCAGCACCTGCTGCTAAAACACCACGTGGTGCTGTCGAAACATCACCAATGGTTGGCGTATTTTATGCAGCACCAAGTCCAGGTGAAGCGCCGTTTGTGAAAGTGGGTCAAACTGTTTCTGCGGGTGAAACGTTGGGTATTATTGAAGCGATGAAAATCATGAACCCAATTGAGGCAACTCAAAGCGGTGTTGTTGAAGAGATTCTAGTGAAAAACGGTGACGTGATTCAGTTCGGTCAACCATTATTCCGCTACCGCGCGTAATCCACGGGGGCATGTATGTTGCAAAAAGTATTAATTGCAAACCGTGGTGAAATCGCATTACGAATTACCCGTGCTTGTAAAACATTAGGCATTAAAACTGTTGGTATTTATTCTGATGCCGACAAAGATTTAATGCATTTACGTTTCGTCGATGAAGCTGTATGTATTGGCCCGGGTGCAAGTAGTGATAGCTATTTAAATATCCCTGCAATTATTACAGCAGCAGAAATTACAGGTGCAGATGCCATCCATCCCGGTTATGGCTTTCTCTCAGAAAATGCGGAATTTGCCGAAATTGTAGAAACCTCAGGTTTCATCTTTATTGGCCCACGCCCTGAACATATCCGCTTAATGGGCAATAAAGTCTCTGCTATTGTTGCTATGAAAAAAGCAGGTGTTCCAACTGTTCCGGGTTGTGACCATGCGGTAACCATTCACAATGCACTGGCTGAGGCCAAAGAAATTGGTTTTCCGTTAATTGTCAAAGCAGCTTCTGGTGGTGGTGGTCGTGGGATGCGCATTGTTGAGCGTGTCGATACTCTACTTGAATCTGTTCAAGCGGCACAACGTGATGCTGAAATGTGGTTTGGTGATGATACCGTTTATATGGAACGTTTCCTGCAAAAACCACGTCACGTTGAAGTACAGGTTTTGGGTGATGGTAATGGTCATGCCATTCATTTATATGATCGTGATTGCTCATTACAGCGTCGTCATCAAAAAGTTTTAGAAGAAGCACCAGCACCGAATTTACCAGAGCAAGCACGTGCTGATATTTTAGAAGCATGTGTCAATGCGTGTAAGCTCATGCAGTATCGCGGCGCAGGCACATTTGAGTTTCTATTTGAAGATGGTGAGTTCTTCTTTATTGAAATGAATACCCGTGTTCAGGTGGAGCATCCTGTCACTGAAATGGTGACTGGAATCGACATCATTGAACAGCAGCTGCGTGTTGCTGCGGGTCTAGGGCTTGAAATTGAACAGTCTGATGTTGAAGTACGCGGTCATGCGATTGAATGCCGTATCAATGCTGAAGATCCAACCACATTCTTACCGTCACCAGGAAAAATTGAGCATTTCTATGCGCCAGGTGGTGCGGGTATTCGTCTGGATTCACACATCTATCCGGGCTATAGCATTCCGCCTTACTACGATTCTATGATTGCTAAATTGATCGCTCACGGTAAAGATCGCGAGACCTCATTGGCTCGTATGCGTCAAGCATTGGATGAGATTATTCTCACTGGAGTGAAAACCAATATTCCTTTGCATAAAGACCTTATTTTACAAGATAAAAAATTCTGCGCTCAGGCTATGGATATTCACTATCTTGAAAAACATTTGCTCAAACAATTAGAAGCAGCACCCACTGAAAAAGCTTAATGTTAAAAAAACCTCTTATTTCGATAAGAGGTTTTTTAAATCGTATCAATACAATTATTATTTCAATAGACTAAGGCAAAACACGTCTTAGGGTTGCAAAGCATTGCTGCCCATTTTCACCTGCACAAAAATTAATCGTGTTTGGTGATTTCCACTGAACGAAATATTGTGAAACTTCGCCTGATTGGTCTTCTTGCTGACCTGAACAATCGACTTCGTTATTGTCGTATTTGATCTGCATAATGAGCGCAGGAAGTTTCTCTTTCATATCCTGAGATGGCTGATAATCATACACGCCGTATGACCACTCTTTGCCACTCTTGACTACAACTTCATTGGCATTACGGAAATTATAATATTCCACACATTTTTTATTGGTCGGAATTTCCATTCCCCATAAACCCATAATTTCTGGACGAGTTTCGATTTGAATGGTGTTGGCATTTAAATCCATCGCCTGAGCTTCTGTTTCCACTTGTTTTTGCTCTGCTTCATCTGCCATAGCAAATGAACAGCAAAGACTTAATAATCCAACAATATAAATATTTTTCATAGATTTATTGATAACTAAACGCATGGACTTAACTTATCATACTTTTTGAAAATTACATTCGATCATAACGATATAAAAACAATATTTTTATATGTAGATCGAGCAACTCAAATCAGAAGCCATCACCATACTTGAATAAGTTACGTAATTGATTTAAAACCTAATTCAATAAAATACAAGATACACAAAAGGGACATATGAAACTCAACGAATATATTCATTATGATGGATTAGGACTTGCACAACTGATCGAAAAAAAAGAAGTTCAACCAATAGAATTACTCGAACTTGCGCTACAACGCTCAGATCAGGTCAATCCAAAACTGAATGCTATTATTATTCCAATGCATGAATATGCAAAAAACAGAGCCAAACAGCAACTGACTGGTGCATTTGCTGGTGTTCCATTTTTAGTGAAAGATTTATTTCAGGAATATGCAGGTATTCCTACCTCATACGGTTGTAATGCTTTAAAAAGTCGTCAGTATACCCCCGATACTAATGCTGAAATTGTAAATCGTTGGGAAAAAGCAGGAATCGTAACTTTTGGTCGTACCAATACACCTGAGTTCGGAATTAAGGGAATTACTGAACCCAATGCTTGGGGAAGTTGTTCAAATCCATGGCATCTAAAGCATAACAGTGGCGGTTCGTCTGGAGGTTCTGCATCCGCAGTGGCAGCAGGAATCGTGCCGATGGCAGGTGCTGGCGATGGTGGAGGCTCTATTCGTATTCCGGCATCTTATTGTGGACTATTTGGTTTAAAACCAAGTCGCGGGCGTACACCATGGGGACCACAAATGAGTGAAGGCATGCATGGTGCTGTAATTCAGCATGTACTGACTAAATCTGTACGCGACAGTGCAGCCATGCTCGATGCGACACATGGCTTTGAAAACAGTTCATTGTTTAAAATTGAGAAACCAGAACGTCCTTTCTTAGAGAACTTAATACGTCCTCCTCAACAGTTGAAAATTGCATTTAATACACAATCACCCATTGGTACAAAAGTATCTAAAGATGCTGTGGCAGCGGTCAAACATACTGCCGAACTCTTGGAATCATTGGGGCATATTGTGGTTGAAGATACCCCTAAAATTGATGGCATGTCACTCGCTAAAGATTTTATCACTACATGGTTCAGTCAATTTTCATATATGTTGCATCAAATCAAACAAATGTCAGGTGCGACCGATGATGAATTTGAGCTTGATTCACTTGCTCTTGCTGCCTTTGGTGCAAAAACCACAGCACATGAGTATATTCATAATCTAAATAACTGGGGTATTTATGTCACCCAAATGAATCAATTTTTTGATCAATATGATTTATATTTAACTCCTGCTACCGCTTCAGTTGCGCCTAAAAATGGTGAGCTCGCCATACCCAAATGGCAACAACCTGTGATCAAAGCGTTACTAAAAATAGGTCAGGCACACTATTTAGCAAAAGGCAAACTGGTCGAACAGATCATCCGTGAAAACCTGGAGTGGGTTCCCTTTACCCAGTTGGCTAATATTACAGGATTACCCGCGATGTCTGTTCCCCTATATTGGAACAGAGACCATCTTCCAATAGGTTCGCAGTTTATTGCCCCTTTTGCTCGTGAAGATCTTCTTTTCCAACTTGCAGGACAATTAGAACAAGCGCAGCCTTGGTCAAAAGAATATCAAAGTATTGTGGTTTAATTACGCATCGAAATAGGTTGCTCAAACTGACTGGGCAACCATTTAACCCATAATAATCCGAGTAGAACTATTCCAGATGCAGTTATAAAAATAATAGAACCGCCATAAATTTTCCAATAATGCCCTGCCAAGATACTTCCAAAAGCAACTCCCAAGCCCCACATCGTGCTATATAAAGCCTGACCACGTCCTTGTTGCCCTGCGGAAAAATTTTGGAAAATCATTCGCATGGCGATTAGATGAAATAATCCAAAACTAAACGCGTGAATCGTCTGTGCAGCAAATTGAGCAATAAAGCTGTTTGAAAATAGTCCTGCGACCATCCAACGAATACTCGTCATTATCAGACATAAACTGACCAATTTTTTTAACGAATAACGCGATAAAAACAAATGGGCGTAAGCAAACATGATAATTTCAGCAATAACACCAACCGCCCATAAGAAACCTATTTCTGTCGTTGTAAAATCCGCTTCTTTTAAATAATTACTATAAAAACTATAAAATGGTGCATGTGAAAATAATAAAATAAATTCAATAGCAAAAAATGCAAAGACATGTGGCCGTTTTAAAATAGGAAGTAAGGGTTCAAGCGTTGTTTGAGAACGTGGTGCTGAGTCTGGCTCCTGAATCGTAAATGACCAAATAAATGCTAAAAAAGCAACACTCAATAACAGAACTGGCAGCATGGCAATTGGAATGATTTCTAATAATGCGCCAATACTAAAAACACCAACAATGAATCCAACAGAACCCCATTTACGAATTTTGCCATATAATTTGCTGCGTTGCTCTCCAAGCCAAAATAAGGTCACCCCTTCAAACTGAGCTAAAATTGCATTCTGAAAAAAACTGAAAATCAACATTAATAAGGCTATTGACTGAAAAGTATTGGGAATCATAAAAATTGCGAACCAAATACAAGACTCCATCCATGTTGCAATGCGCACTAATCGCATTCTTTTGCCAGATTTATCTGCAATCCATCCCCAGATAAAGGGTGCAAAAAAGCGAGTAATAATTGCAATTGAAGATAAAATACCAATTTCCTGATAATTAAATCCTTGATCCTCCAGATACAAACTCCAATAAGGCATGAATGTCCCTACGATCGCATAGTAGCAAAAGTAGAAACCACCGAGTTTGGTCGTGATTGGAAGGCTTAACACTGTGTAATATTCCTATTTATTTTCAATAATTTAAAAATTTAGTCTTGCCTGTAATTACATATAAAGGTATCAATTGTAATTTATAGACTGATTAATAGTTGATTAAAATTAGCAAATTAAATAATGACTTAGGCAATTCTATCATCCTGTATTAAAATTTATCTATGTTCTTAATCTTATTTAAATTTTTACGATAAAGATAAATTTATTTTAAAGCGTTAATCAAAAAAAGAAGTTAAATCACTAATCAATGCTCCTTTTTTTTAAAAAATTCAAACAACAAATTTTTAAAAATTAAATTTATGGAACAATGTTCTAATTTTACAACATCTTTGTTAATATCAATCACACAGGACAAGATGAACATACTTTCATCATTAAAAAGACCACATGGAAATTGGCTTAAATAGATATGAAAATTGCGATCGATAGTTATTGTTTTCATCGTTACTTCGGTGAAATTTATCCAGATTTAGAGCAATCTCCTTCAGCTAAAATGAATTTATTAGAATGCGTGCAACTATGTACCACGTTTGGAATCGAAGGGGTTTCCATTGAAAGTTTTATGTTTGATAGCCCTAAACAACAGGATATATACCAATTAAAACAATTACTTATGCAGCATCAGCTTGAATTAGTCTGGGCGTGGGGACATCCATCAGGTTTATATTCGGGTCAGAAACCTGAACTGCTGCAAGACCTATATCGGCATATCGAGATTGCCAAAGCACTCGGTGCGAAGGTCATGCGTATCTGTGCAGGAGGACGGAAAACTCGTCCGCAAACAAGTTGGCAAAGTCATAAAGAAGCCTTAGTTCCGTTGTTACAACAAGCTGTCCTGTATGCTGAACAATTCGATTTGGTCTTGGCATTGGAAAATCATGTTGATTTTTACGCTGATGAAATCGTTGATCTGATTCAAAGTATTGACTCCCCATATCTCGGTATTTGTTTGGATACCGCCAATAATCTACGTATGTTAGAAGACCCATGGCAAGCAATTGAAAAAATGCTGCCCTATGCCAAAGCGACACATATCAAAGATGTTACAGCGTACCAAGGTGATCCCAAAACTTTTGCATTTTGGCCAAGTGTTCCAGCAGGTCAAGGTATTATCCCTTTAGAAAAAATAATGAAGTGGTTGGCCAAACATAATTATCAGGGTTTATTGGCGCTGGAAATTGATTATTTACATCCAGACTATATGCAAAATGGTACTGAACATTCGGCCATTCAAGACAGTATTAATTATTTAAAACAATTACGGGCATCTCTACAACCACAGCAAGGAGCAGCATAAATGAAAAAGATCGCGATTATTGGTGCAGGTGTCATGGGTAAAAAACATGCCCAAACCATTCAAAAACATCCTGAAACAGAATTGGTAGCAATATGTGATCCATTTTCAGAAGCATTGGCACAAGAATATCAAGTACCCAACTTTCAAAATCTCGATACTTTATTAAAGAAAGTTCAGCCAGATGGTGTGATCATTGCCAATCCAAATCGTTTTCATGTCAGTACAGCGATTCAGTGTATGCAGGCAGGTGTCCCAAGTCTGCTTGAAAAGCCATTAGCATTAAATACCGAAGAAGCGTTATATTTAATTGAACAACAACAGCATTATCAAGTGCCTATTTTGGTTGGGCATCACCGTCGCCATAATAAAATCATTCAACAAGCACACGAACTGATTCAAAACGGCACCTTGGGTCAGATCAATACGTTTAATGCACTTTGGTCAGTCTATAAACCTGATTCCTATTTTGATATCGAGTGGCATCGTCAGTCAGGTGCAGGCGTACTCGCAATCAATCTGATACATGATCTGGATCTGATGCGCTATTTAAATGGTGAAATTGAATCGGTGCAAGCCATGATGTCGTATCGAAATCGACAACTTGAAGTCGAAGATACTATCTCGATTCTGGTACGTTTTAAAAATGGGTCTTTAGGTTCACTCATGGCCTCGGATGCTGCGGTTTCACCGTGGGGATGGGATCAAAATAGTGAAGAAAATAAAAACAGTTTTGCTACTTCACCTAATCAAAATTGCTATTTCATTAGTGGAACACAGGGCGCGCTGAGTGTGCCGAATCTGGAATATTGGAATTATCCAAGCGAAATAGCAAAAAGTTGGGCCACCCCTCTCATCAAAAATAAGCTAGAACCCAACAAAGACGAAGATGTGTATATCTCACAACTTTCACATTTTGTTGACGTGATTGATGGGACTGCGCAACCGATCTCATCACCAGAAGATGCGATTAAGAATATTCAGCTTTTGGAGTGCATTGAAAAAGCGGCCAAAGAACAGCGCACGATTCATCTTGAATCTTTAGATGGATTCGCTCAATCAGCCTGAATCAAATCAGTTAAGCGGCAAATCTTTTCAAATCGACCGCTTAACTTATCCATCTTAACTTGGTTTAATTTTTGCCCTTTCCTTAGCCCAGAAAGGGCTTTTTTAATAGGTCTTTTTTTAATACTGACTGACCTGATTCAGTAACTCGATATCAGCAGAATCTAATTGCAGTTTCATGGCTTTTACAAAAGAATCCAGTTGCAGCGTGGAAGTCGCTGATGTAATCGGAGCTATAATACTCGGTTGTGCCATGGTCCAAGCTAGAGCAATCTCAGATAATTCAGCCTGATATTTTTCTTTTAACTGATCCATAGTATTTAAAATATTCAGACCACGTTCATTAAAATAGCGTTCTAACTGACGTTTACGCGCCGAATGTTGTAACTGATCCAAATCTCGATATTTACCTGATAAAAAACCCGCAGCCAGACTAAAATAAGTGATGACTTTTAACTGATTTGCTTCACAAATCGGTAAATATTCAGTTTCGTATTGCTCACGCTCGACCAGACTATAACCCGGCTGAAAAATTTCATATTTGGGTAAACCCTGTTCAGCACTGACGTGCAATGCCTGTTGCAACTGCTCAGCTGAATAATTGGATGCACCAATTTTTAATACTTTTCCTTCCGCGATAAGATCCGCATAGGCCGATAAGGTTTCTTCTATTGGGGTATCTTGGTCAGGATAATGGCTTAAATAGACATCGAGATAATCGGTATTTAAGCGTTTTAATGAAGCTTCAACCGCTTGTTTGATATATTTTTTAGACAAGCCTTTTTTATCTTGAGCAAGTGGCGCACCCACTTTGCTGATCAAAATAATTTTATCGCGATGAGAAGGTTTGTGTTGTAACCAATGTCCAATCACTGTTTCAGATTCGCCACCCTGATGTCCTTCTACCCATGTCGAGTACATATCGGCAGTATCAATGGTGTAGATCCCATGCTCTAGGGCATAGTCGAGCAAGTTAAACGATTGCTGCTGATCAACAGTCCAACCAAAGACATTACCACCAAAAATGATTTTTGAAAATTCTTTAGAAAATGCGTGTGATTGATGCATGATATCCTCAATGGTATTTGATTTTACTACTAATTTTTTTGATTAAAACTCGATATAAAGACAGAAAAAGCCAGTTCTAAACTAGCTCTTTGCTGCAATCAAATATGTTGATTTTTATTTCAATGGTGAAACTGCTGTTGGTAATGCGATCATAGATTGCATTTCATGGGTGAGCCATTGTGGGCCACCTTTTGGCGGCCAAATTCCATCAGCCACCGCTTTGGCACGGACTTCAGAGCGTTCATTTAATGAAGTATATGGCCAAATGCTGACAATACGAGGCGTACCATCCAGTGCGTACATGGCAATGGTCAATTTTGAATATTGAGTACGTATTGGCACCGCATTTTTCCATGCTTCAAGCACATGGGGTACACCACCATGCTTGAGTTCATAGGTACGAATTTCATAAACAGGGCCAAACTCGCCTAATTCAACTTCTGGCAAGAAATCAAAACCTGCAAAATTTTCCACCGAATATTGAATAATATTTTCAGCCGCACCAAAGAGATTTTCCTGAGTGGCTAAACGGGCATTTTCTGTATCTAATTCTTGTTGAGATGCATAACTGCGTAACACCACGACTTGATTCAGTTGCCCAATATCAGAGAAAAAGACGCCCAGTAATTTACCGTTTGCGGCCTGATCCTGATAAAAATGTTGAATCCCTTGCGCAACCGCGGCAGTTGTACCCATTTTGATGGTGATATTAATCAATTGATAAAGTTTCATGCGGATCTCCGTTGTATTGTTGCTTGAGTCGATTGTTGATGTAGCGGATGAGATTGTTCGGTTAATTTACCCGCGGCGAATTGAGCAATCCGCCATGCGAATACCATGCCCGGCCCAAGTGTGGTGCCAGGCCCCGGATAAGTGCCTTTAAAAATTGAAGAGAGATCGTTGCCACAGGCAAATAATCCTGAAATTACTTGATTGTTTTGGTCTAAAACGCGGCCATAGGCATCACCTGCCAAACCACCACTGCTGGCGCAGTCCATAGGAATTACTGGCAGCGCGTAATATGGGCCTTGTTCCAATTTACCCAAACAAGGGTTCGGTTGAACTTCTGGATCTCCATTGAAACGATTCATCACTCCTGAACCTTTGCCAAAGTCGCTATCTACACCCTGCTCGACCATTCGATTAAAATGTTGAACGGTTGTGAGCAAACCTTGTGGATCAATACCTGTTTTTTTCGCCAATGCGTCCAGACTATTTGCAGCAAATAAATAATTGGCTTTTAGGTAATCACCTAGCTTTTTGGCTCCGGGTAGCACAAAGCCCAAACCATATTTTTGAATTGCAGTATGGTCACAAATCAGATAAGACTGAATTTTTGCTTTGCCACGATTACTTTTGATTTGCGCCATACAAAAGTCATGATAGGAGTCAGATTCATTGACAAAACGCTTGCCATCTTCATTGACCGCAATCACGCCCGGTTTGGCACGATCAAGAATAATGTGCGGCCAAATCGCTTTATAACCATTGGCATGCGTATGGATCGAACAAGGAAAGTACAACACGCTACTGTCTACAGAAGGATCAAGTTTTGCGCCTTTTTGCAATGCTTTGCTCAATCCATCGCCAGTATTGGACAGCGGTGACAATGAATCGGCAATTAAACCTTTAGGAAATAATTGTTGTCTAAGTTGCGCATTCCAACCCACACCCCCTGTGGCTAAAACTACGCCTTGACGTGCATAAACCACTTGAGTGCCTTGTTCAGTCTGAATTTTGGCCCCTACGACTTTGCCATTTTCAACGATCAATTCTTGTAAAGCTGAATTTAACCAAACAGGCACCTGTTGCTGTTTTAAATTGTGGAACAGGCTTCCTACCAGTGCATTGCCCATAACTAAACGTGTACCACGATTAAAACGCAAACGTGACCAGAAATAAGGCAACACCACTTTAAACGTGGTCATTAAATTTTGAATGCTTTGCACAGGATTCAGCAATGCATTTAACTCATTACGATTGACCATCATGCCACCCAGCCCCATAAATTCAGGTCGTGGTGGGCGCACATATTTAAAATCTGCACCCAATACACGCCCATCAAACTCTGCGGGTGCTAAAGCACGACCACCAAAAGCTTCACCGGGCTGGTTTTTGACATAGTCAGGATGTGCCAGACACGCATTTAATTTAACCGAGGTTTTTTCGTCCAGCTCACGAATCATATCGGCACTGGAAGCCAAGAAAGCTTCACGCAGCTCTTCACCACCACGATCACCCACCACCGATTTCAGAAAAATACGTGCTTGTTCAATATCATCAGGCACACCTGCTTTTACACTTAAATGTGATCCCGGCGCCCAAATTGTACCGCCTGAAGTCGCCGAAGTTCCTCCTACCTTCGTGGCCTTTTCACAAAGGAGTACATTTAAACCATTCAACTTGGCAAACAAGGCAGCCGACATTCCCGCTGCACCTGCACCCATCACCAATAAATCGACCTGTTGATCCATATTGAATTCTCCTTAACACTGCTCAGAGCATGCAGCAGCAGAATAGTCATTACTTGCTCGTGCCTGTTGTGCAATCTGTTTTGCCGCGATATAGCCAAAGGTCATGGCTGGCCCAAGCGTAATGCCACCGCTTGGATATTGGCCGCCCATTATGCTATTCAAATCATTTCCTGCCGCATATAAACCGCGAATCGGTTGACCCGTTTGTCTATATAAAACATTGCCATGTTCATTGGTGATTAAGCCTGCAAAAGTTCCCAGACTTCCCGGCATAACCTCCACTGCATAAAATGGCCCATGCTCGATAGGCGCAATACATGGATTCGGTTGATGTTCCGCATCTCCCTGCGCTTTTTGATACGGCGTGCTTCCGCGATGAAACTCAGGATCCTGACCTTGCGCTGCATGTTGGTTGTAGGATTGAACCGTTTTTTGAAACTGTAATGCGTCGATTCCACAAGCCATCGCCAGCTCATGTAAGGTTTTGCCCGACTTTAAATAACCATTATCCAACCAAGATTGCATGGAAATAGGAAAAGGTTTGACCGCCCCCAAACCATAACGGCGGATAAACTGATGATCACAAATCAACCAGCAATGAGCTTGACCACCTTTGTTTGTACTTTTAAATAAATCTTTAATAAAAGCAGGATAAGAATCCCCTTCATTGGTAAAACGGCGACCATTTTTCAGTACAGCGATCAGTCCTGGTTTACCACGTTCAACCAGATGCGGAAAACGGCCCAAAGTACCATCCAGACGCGGCATCAGTGAAACTGGTGCCCATGCACCTGCCCAAGGTAGATGCTGATCAACTACTGCACCGATCGCTTCGGCTGCTTTTAAACCATCGCCTGTATTGGTTTCAGGCGCAGCTGAATGATGCGGTGTGCCGTCTGCGACATGCTGAAATAAAGCCTGCTTGCGTGTTTCATCATGCGGAAAACCACCTGTTGCCAAGATGACAGCATGTTTGGCATTGATCTTGACCCAACCTGCGGGAGTTTTAAATAATGCGCCTGTGACGTGTCCATTTTCTTCAAATAACTCAGTCATGGCATGATTGGCTAAAAGTTGAACGTGCTGATTCAAAGCCGATTTGATTAAACGAGCGACCAAGGCATTTCCATTGACAATTTGTGTTGATCGTTTTCTTAACAGCAAATCGGCGAAATGACGTAATACACGTTTGGTCGCATAGATAAAGGAGGATAGCGCGCGAAAGGTATTAATGAAATGCTTCATATCTGCGCCAGATGCAATCCCCATTCCCCATAATGTGGTTTCCGGAATAGCTGGACGTAATAAATGCAATTGATTGCCTAAAGCACGACCATCATACGGTGCTGCAACAATCGAACGCCATCCAACCCGAGAACCCGCGACATCGAAAAAATCTGGAACTGTTGCGCCAATATTGAATTTCACCTCAGTATGTGTTTCAAAAAAATCGACCATTTCAGGTGCTTGGGTTAAGTAAGTATGAATTTTTTGCTCATCATACTGCTCACCTAAAATATTCTTGAGATACTGTTTCGGTGCTTCAATCGGTTCAGCTTGTCCTTCACGCTGTGCATGTGGCGTATTCGGAATCCATAACCAGCCACCAGATACTGCGGTCGTACCCCCAAAAACAGCAGATTTTTCGGCCACAATCACTTTCAAGCCTTGCTGTGCGGCGGTGACTGCACTGGATAAACCGCCTGCGCCTGAACCAATCACCAGAACGTCACAATCATAAGATTGGCGAATTGGCATGGTCGTGGTCTGGAAAGGATATTGGATGGTTGCATTCATAGACATTTACCCCGCAACAGCATTCTGCTCGGCTTCGGCAACGAGTTGTTTCATTGCATTTAAATTAATTTGGGCACGTTCCAGTGCGGGGCGTTGTGCTAACATCAAGTTTGGAACTTCAGCCGCTAAGGTCATATTGGCAGGCAAGGCACGAATCAGACTCACCAAATCAATTTCACCCTGCCCCGGAACCAACCGATTTGAACGTGCAATCTTGATCAGTCCCGCATCACTCGAATCATAATGCGCGAGTCCATCACAGAGTTGCACGTAGTTGATACGTTTTGGATCAAGCGCTTTCACTTGCTCAAGTGTTGAATCAGAACGATCAAAATGCAGCGAATCAATCAAGATCGCAGCATTATCCTGTCCTGAAGCCTCAACAATCTGCTGTGCCTGAGTCAGGTTTTTTACGTCTGTCCACGGCATAAATTCCAGATCACAGCTCAAGCCATACTGCTGACTCAGCTCACAAAACTGCGCAAAGTTTTGGGTTAAACGTGCCTGTTCAGGATCATTACCTGCAATCAAAATATGTTTGGCACCTAACTGCTCTGCAACCTCTAAAAATTGCAAATATTTTTTAGCTTCAAATTCAGGCGTAATTCGTATAATTTCGACATCCGCGACCTTAACGCCAGTATCTTTTAGAGCGGCTTGAGTTTCCTTGATTAAAGATGCATCTGTTAAAATTGGATAATCCGCTTCATTGGGTGCTGCGGGCAGCAAGCGTAAGCCCACTGCCGCATAACCACATTCAGCCGCAATTTTTACCGCATCAACAGGACTGACATCAGCAACGGTTAGAAATGACAGTGAATATTCACGCTGCATCTTGCTGCTCCTGATCTTGCTTTAATAAATACGCCACCATCAGATCCCGTACCTGAACAAACATATCCGTGCCTTTGACTACATCACAGCCCAAGGCAGTTGCATGCTGTACAAAAGGCGTATTTTCAGGGCTTGTGACCACGTCTGCGATCGACATCTCTGCGCTTAATTGATCGAGTTGAAAAGCTGCTGACGGATCACCATTCATACCCATCGGTGTTGCATTCACCACCACGTCATAACCTGTTGGGTTATTATCATGTGCTATAACCTTACCTAAATTAAGCTGCTGAAGCTGTTCAACCAATTGCTGTTGACGCTTTTGATCAACATCAAAAATGGCCAATTCACTGACTTCCGCTAGAAGCAATTCATAAGCAATGGCCTTACCAGCACCACCCGCACCCGCCAAAATTGCACGTTTATTTTTCAGTTCGATATGTTTATTGCGGATCGCCTGCACCATGCCTTTACCATCAAGCATGTCGCCTTCCCAACCTTCTGCACAACGGCGAATGGTATTGACCGCACCAATAAACTGAGCACGGGGGCTAAGCTTCTGGCAACATGCCAAAGCCGAAATTTTATGCGGCACAGTTACAATTAAACCGTCCGTATTGTTCAAATACAGGTTTTGCTGAACAAAATCTGGAAAATGCGCAGGTGCAACATCGGCAGGTGCCACAATCGCATTGAGTCCTTTTTTTAACAGTTCCAAAGTCACACCTTCAGGCGATTTGACTTGTACAATCGGATGTCCTACTACAAAGTAAAGACGAGTCGAACCATTCAATTGAATATCCATTATTCAATCTCCTTAAAAATCTTAGATTTAGAGAGCTTTGCTGTGAGTGTTAAATCTGAATTCTAGGCTTGAACGTTATTCAGTTCTTGCTGACGTAACTTTTTGGGTGAATAGAAAAACTTCATGATCAAAAGTGCCAGAATAATGCCAAATGCAGGCAGGCATAAAATCAAAAAGATTTTGCTTGCAGGCCAGCCTAAACTCAAAAAATAAGCCCCTGCAAATGCACTACCGACCGCACCCAAACGCCCAATCCCATGCATCCAACTATTACCTGTCGCACGTGCAAATACTGGATAAAAAGCACTTGAAACACTATTTAAACCAGCATTGGCACCGTTCATCCACATACCAATAAAGAAGCACATTACGCTATACATCACAAAGTTATGTCCTACTTCACCAACAAACACCATGAAAGTGATTGCGACAACGTAACCAATCACTAGACCAATATGTGGATTGATCTTGTCCATCAAATAACCACAAGCAATACAGCCAATTGGACCACCTAACTGATAAATCGCCGTAATCAAAGAAGCCTCACTAATGCTAAATCCAAATTCATGGCTCATCATTGGTAACCAACTTCCGAGCAAATACACCACGAATAGACCTGATGCGTAGCTCCACCACAGCAGAAAGCTTCCCAATACATAAAATGGACTTAAGACTGTTTTGACAGGATTAGTGGTACTGGTTTTGGCTTTTGGCAATACAAAAACTTTATTGCGTGTATCAAAATCAGGTGCCATTTTATTAATGATGGCATCAATTTCTGGCTTAGGATGTTGCTTTAACACCTTATAACCAATCGATTCAGGTAAAGTAAAAATCGCAACAACAGCAAGGATAATTGGTAATACACCACCAATAATCATCATGGCATGCCAGTTGTAGTGTGGAATTATCCACGCAGCAAGAAATCCACCAATTGCTGCACCAATGGTAAAACCACTCAAAATAATCGTCACCATACGTCCATTCAAACGCATTGGTGAATAATCTGTGACTAAGGTAACTGCTTGTGGCATCACACCGCCCATAAACAAGCCTGCAATGAAACGATACATCATCAATTCGGTTACACCGCTCGAAAGCGCAGCCAATAAAGTAAATAAACCAAAACCCAACAGGTTAATGATTAATAATTTTTTACGACCAAATTTATCTGCTAAAGGCCCTGAAACGACCGCGCCCAATGCCAAACCAACCAATGCAGCACTCATTACAGGCGCAAGATCGGTCGTGCTAATGCCCCACTCCTGCTTAATTACGGGTGCAACAAAACCCATGATTGAAATATCGATACCATCTACTACGACAATCATCAAACACAGAAAAATGACTAATTTCTGCATTGGGGAAACACGATTTTCATCGATAAACTCCCTTAAATCGATTTGTTGAGTCATACACTTTCTCCATTAGTGTTTATTGACAAATGTGCTTTTTCCATTGCACGGTCAATCTTGTTCTCAATTCTTTGACAAACTATTAAAAAATGGGAAACCGCCTTCCCAAATGATTTATCTCATCGGCATTTAAGATAGAATCTACAGCAACTATAATCTGTTTTTTAAATTTTTGGAACATTGTTCCAAAAAATATCAGGATTTTTATGATTAGTAATACCGATCGTTCTTTAGCCATTCTTGAAGCACTATTAAAACAAGTCGATGGATGTGCTTTAAGTCAGATGTCAGTTGACCTCGATATCCCCAAATCAGCCATGCATCGCATTTTGACTGCTATGAAAGATATGGGTTATATCTATCAGGATGACATCACTCAACATTACAAACTGACCCTAAAAATTGCCTCTATGGGTCTGAGCTATTTGTCTTCACGTTCAATTACAGAAACCTTCCAACCCTACTTAAATGAACTGGCTGAAACCTCTTCTGAATTGGTACGCCTTGGACTCATCGAAGATGAAAAGATCATCTGGATCGGAAAAGCACAAGGCGCGAAATCTGGACTAAAATACGATCCAGATTCAGGGAATGTCGCTTATTTGCCTGCATCTGCCTGTGGTTTAGCCTATCTTTCAGAACTTGATCAACATGACTTCAAACGTTTGGTAGAACGTGAAGGTTTTGAAAAAGCCCAGAACTTTGGTCCAAATTCACCTAAAAACCTGACCGAACTTGAACAAATGATTGAGGCATCGAAACAGCGTGGTTATGGTGTGATTAGTGACACCTATGAACTAGGCATGTCGGCGATGGCTAAAATCATTATTAATCCGCAAACGGGTCAGCCTTTTGGCACAGTCAGTATCGCGGGGCCATCAGTACGTTTAAGTCCAAAACGTATTGAAGAGCTTGCTCCTGCATTACATGCCACTTCAGATAAAATTGCGTCGATCATTAATTTAATCCATATTTAATTTTAAATTTCCTCTGGCAATCGACACTAATTTTTCGATTGCCAGTCTTGTATTTTTCTTTGCGGCATTTCATTGCTTAAATAGCATCAGCTTTAGCCTGATTTTTGACAGGCCAAGAGCGGTTCAACTTTGAATTTAAGTTGGTACATCAGCCAAAGAATTGTGATCATCAAAAACATTGCAATCACAAGCAAGGTCATCACCACTCCCACAGATTCAATTAAATAGCTCGAAAATATGACTGGCCAAATGGTGCCCTGATAGGCAACCAACAAATAACTGGAAAAAATCAGCGGATTATTTTCGCGATCCATCATTTTGCCAATAAAGTAATAGGCAGCACTCAAAGAAAAACCATGCCCTATTCCAGTTAACAAAATACTCAGGAATAAAAACCCAACTGTATGTTCCACTTCCGCGATAATCAGACTCATTGTGCCCAGTAATAAAGCAGCCAAACCTGCATATAACACATGTAACTCTTTAAAAGATTTACATAAAAGCTGGCTAAATACTGATACAAACAAAATGATTGAAATCGAAACACCTGTCAGTGTTGCTGAAGATTGGATAGGTAATTCATGAATAAATGTTCCAGCCAATGCTGCATATAGACTAAACGCGCCAAAACTACATAACGCAGAAACACTGCATACCCAAAATATTTTACGTGATGGTGTTTGAGGTAAATCAAGGCGCTGTATTTTGAATAATGCAGTCCAATGTGGCTTGTTTTGCAATTTCAACTTAGGTTTGACCCAAAACACACTGATCAAGATCAAAGTCGAGAAGAAAATGATGATCCAGTACGGATCTGCCAATGGTCGCGCAGTATGATCGGCAAATATCCCACCCAATAAAGGTCCCAAGCCAAAACCTAAGACTGTAATCATCGATGTGAGTTTTTCCGCGAGTGCCTTATTGGCGAATGGATATTGATCTTTTAAGCCTACCATTGCCGCTGTAGTAATTAGGCCAGACGCAATTCCAATGAAGAATCTGGAAAAGCCTAGCCACCAAACCGAGCTTGCGAGTGCAGATAAAAGCAACCCTAAAATGGTGATTGCCAAACTGACCAAAATCACATGCCTATAGTGATAAATAGCATTCAACTTATTTAGAAACAATAATGAAAAAACCACACCCAACATATAAGCAATAAAAATATAGCCAACTTGTGAGGTACTAATGCCCCATTGCTGCTCATAAATCGCATACAGTGGACTGGCCAAGGCGGTGCTTAATGCAGCCAGACAGAGCGCAAAACTGATAATGCTGTATTGAATACCTGATTTTGGCGTTTGCATGGCATAATCAAAAATGACCTTTTGGTCGATTTTAATCAAATGTGACCCCAAGGTCAATTTATGTTAGACTAATGGCTGGAATCGCAAATTTTATTCGGCATGGAAAAACCTAAGACACGGGGCCCGAGCCTTGAAAAAACGCAAGAAACACGAAAAAAGATCATTGATTCGGCTTTGCACCATTTCATCGATGTTGGTTTTGCCCGCGCTAAAATTTCAGAAATTGCCAAAGGTGCTGAGTTAGGTAAAGGTACGATTTATTCTTATTTTGAGACCAAAGAACAACTTTTTGAAGGTGTAATTGATGCATTAATTAATGAGTCGTTTCGCCCAATTCAAGCGAAGGAAATCACTGAGGATGAATCGGTTTATGCATTTATTTGCAAAAAAATTATACCAAGTGTATTCACACTAGAGCCAACAGGTCGTGCGGATATGGCACGTTTAATTTTGCGTGAAGGGAATAATTTCCCTCATATTCGACAAACCTATGTCAGTAAAATTTTTCTACCGATTCAGCGTGAGCTTGAAATACTCACCTTGCTTGCCATAACACGTGGGGAATTATCACTGCAAATTTCACCACAACAATTTGCACTACTCATCGTAAGCCCCATGTGGATGAGCATGATTCATAACGGGATCTTAAGTCCCGATGGATGCTTGCCTATGGTCGAACTTTTCCAAGAAAATCTCAAAATATTGTTTGGACAATCCTAATCAAAACAGGAGAAAGGCATGTGGCTTACTCCTGCTGTTTTCAATCTCTAACATCTAAAAATTAAGTTTCATGGTTAGCCCCGCAACCCAAGCATCTTCAACTTGTTTGACCCCGCCAGGTTGATACACATATTGAAGATTAGGACGTAGCGCAATCGCAGGTGACCATTGATAATGATAGTTCAATTCGATATTTAATTCGTTATACTGAACCGGACTGTACAAAGGATTGGCATAATCATCTTGAGTGAGTCCCAATAATTGATTAGATGCATTCTGTCGCTCACGTACACAAGGGTTAACCTCAAAATGAGCAAAACCTAATCCAATCGTGTCATTTGGTCGTTGATCAAAAGCACCTTTATACCAAAACGCAAGTTGCTGGCTGGATTTAATGACCGTTGTGGCTGGATCATTAAAGGTAAAATTTGCAGAAACAAATAAACCGCGTTTGACATCATTGTCATGTGCGATGAGTTGTTGCTGTGCATTCAACCAAATACTGTGTCTGCTATCATGCCATTGTCGATTTACAGCTTTTAGCTGAATTTGATCTTGGTCATCTTTTTTGACATCTCTGGCTTTTGCGGTCGAAACAAATCCCCCAATTTTATATTCACTCGCTAATCCATGAAACATCTCCAATTTGGGCTTCCATGTTAGTTCTAATGGAATTAAAGCGCCGTTGGTATGGTTCATATCCAGATTAAAACCATGTTTTTCCAATGCATTTTCAGGATTAACCTCATAAATGCCCGCACCAATCCACCATGTAGGTAAAAATTGATATTTAGCATTGACCCCCCATTGACTCACTGGATAATTAAACCAGATATCGCCTACGGTTTTGCCGAGTTGTCCACCACATAACATCAAGTTTTGAAACTCACAATGTGAGCTATTAAAGTCATCTGAAAGCCCCATTCGACCAAATTTGATGTGTAGCTGATTTTCGATCAGTCCTTTTTTAATCCATGCACTGCTTAAGCGCCACCATTGACCACGCCCATAAATCTCTTGTGCACTACTAAATTGTGCAGCTCTTGGGTCACTGATTCGATCATTGGATAAAGACTGACCATCTCGTTTGGTGATGCTGATATTGGCTTGTGTATTGTCCCAATCCGCAATTTTCTCTAAATCCAGTAAAGCTCCAAATGTCCATTGATTGGCATTGAAAAGCTTTTGTGAGTCGTCATAGCCCCCTTTTAGATTTGTTGCACTTTCATTCTGAAATGCGAGATTAAATTGGTAACCTTGTTGTGCCAATTCATTGCGTTTCCCATTCCAGTCACCCAAAAGCCATTTTTGATCCTGAGCAAAGGGTTGAAAGGCAAAAACTGTGTGTGAACTGATCATTGCAGTCAACATAACAACCAAAGATGTCACTGAAAATTTCATGGATGCTGATCCTTAGCATACGCTTGTTATCGGTTGCATTGAGCAAGACTTCATTCAATTTAAAGTCGGGCTCAATACCTGCTATTTGTTAAATTTTGGGCATGTATCTACCCTGAGCTGATCCCTATATGAATCAAGCCCATCGCAAGTTTTGTTAAATAAATAGCTGAGGATCAAATACGATGAACCTCAGCGATCGACTAGTGTTATTGTTGATCCAGACTGAAGCGTGAGTTACCGACTTGGTTGATAGATTTGGTTTTGGCACCTTGCAGCAAAACCGCAAGTCCAGATAAAACCGCAGGAATCATCAATAAAGAAAACATCGTTGAAAATGGCATGCCCGAACCAATCATCGCAGCACCAGCAAAGGCACTTAGAATTGCACCAAAACGGCCTATGCCATTCATCCAGCTTGCTCCTGTTGCTCTTGCTAATGTTGGATAATATCCTGTTGCCAATGCACTCAGTCCAACCGAACCGCCATTAAAGCTAAAGCCTAAAATCCATGCAAAGATGCACATCAACAATATATCCTGATTGAAGTGTCCAAGCCCAAAAGTGGCTAAGGCACCAATCATCATCGCAATACACAAGACTAAGCGCGGACGGTAGCGATCCATACACCAACCGAGTGTAATACTGCCAATCGGCCCACCCATTTGAAAGAATGAGGTGACAATAGCGGCTTGCGAAATACTGAAATGATTGGCTTTAATCAGCGTTGGTAGCCAACTACTGCATAGATAAATCAAAAATAAAGCCATGAAATAACTGATCCAGAGCATGATCGTACCATAGCGATATTTGCTTGATAGGATCAGGCTTAGACCCGATTTTTCAGTTTTGACTTCATTTAAATAAATCTGCTGTCCTGCATAAGATTTATCTGGAAAAAGTCGCTTTAAAATCCTCTGGATTTGATCTTGAGAGGCCGAATGCTTTACCACATAAGTAATCGATTCTGGCATTTTCCAATATAAAAATGGCACTAAAATTAACGGCAATACGCCGCCTAAGATCAACATACTGCGCCAGCCAAATTCTGGAATCATCCATGCTGCTAAAAAGCCACCTGCCGCCGCACCCAATGAAAAACCACAATACGCCACCGTTACTGAAAAAGACCGACGATGATCTGGCGCATATTCAGAGGCAAGTGTTGCTGCATTAGGGGCAGCAGCACCCGCACCGAGTCCAGTGAGAAAACGATAAATCATCAAATGGTGAATGTCGCTTGAAAAGGCGGTCAATAAAGTAAAAATACCAAAGGCTAATACGCTTAAAATAAGAACAGGTTTTCGTCCAAATTTGTCTGAAAGCGGGCCTGATACTAAAGCCCCAACTGCCAGTCCAATCAACGCAGCACTTAAAACAGGTGCTAGTTCTTGTGCACTAACACCCCACTCTTGAATAATTTGTGGCGCGATTAATCCCATCACCACCACATCCAGACCGTCTAACGCAATAATCGCAAAACAAAAGAATAAAATAAGTTTTTGCAGTGCGCCCATTTTATTTTCGTTGAGTATTGTTTTTACATCCTTCCTGTGTATCTGACTTGTGCTCATTAGATTCTCCTGAGAAAAGCACGAAGTGACCCTTCGGTATTTTTCTCAAAATACCGTTCCTGAAGGGCGTTTTTTTAAATAAACTGCTAAGTTAGGGTTGAAGCAAAGAGCTGAGATGTACAGGTTTAACAATTTGATTGACCTGTGACACCACCAATCCTTCTGATGCTTTTAAATAAATTTGAAATTCGGGATCTGTATCTCGGGCATGACTACGTTTTTCGTAATCATCCAGACTGTCATAGCCCCATAAATGTACGACTTGATTCAGTATTCCCACACTACTGACATAAAAACCAAGCGGTTCGCCTAAATGCTTCTTTAAAACAGGCATGGCCAATTGATCAAATACCTCTAAAAATTTAGGCATGCAGCGCGGCGTGATGTTATAGATACGATGATCCACAATCTGTTTATGAAACATGACACATCTCCTCAGTAGACTGCTGATTTACAACAGGTTGGGACTGAGAACATAACAAGCCCTGACCGCCTTTTGCCAAATCCGCAATATGTGAGCCTGTGATATATCCAAAGGTCATGATCGGTCCCAAGGTAATCCCTGCACCCGGATAATTTCCGCCCATCATACTGGCGCGATCATTTCCAACGGCGTATAAGCCCGTGATTTTTTGATTGGCTTGATCGAGAACTTCACCTGTTACTGCGGTTCGTATACCATCAAAAGTACCCAAATCGCCCATAAATACCTTAACTGCATAAAATGGCCCTTGCTCAATCGGTGCAACACATGGGTTTGGTTTATGCTCTGGATCAGCGAGATAACGGTTAAATGTGGTTGAGCCACGATGAAATTCAGGATCTTCGCCTTTCGCTGCACCTATATTGTAATGTTGCACAGTTTTAACCAGTGTTTTGCCATCTATACCCGCCTGTTGAGCCAACTCTTCCAAACTATTACCTTTAATCAAATAACCTTTTTTGACTAATGAATTCAGTGGCATAGGTGCAGGTTTGGCATATCCTAAACCATATTTACTGATGGTTTTTTGATCACAAATAAGCCACATTGCAGTTTCATCAAAATTTTCACAGGCACGAAATAAATCTGCACCGACATCGTGATAGGAGTTTGATTCATTGGTAAAGCGCTTGCCGTTTTTTAACACGCCAATAATGCCTGGTTTATAACGATCCAATAAGTGTGGAAATACACCATAACTCTCTGCATCAGGGACTTTAGACACTGGCATCCATGCAGAAGTATCCGCATATTGAAGATCTACAATTCCACCAACAGATTCAGCCAAACGGCAGCCATCCCCTGTATTGGTTTTGGGTACAGGTGAAATATGTTCCCCCCCACGTTTGAGATGTGGATAAGCTTGTTTTAATCGTTCAAGATCATGTGAAAATCCGCCACATGCCAATACCACACCATGTTTGGCTTTAATTTGACAGTTTTGTTGCTGTTGCCCGAGCTTAACTCCCGTCACTTTTCCAAGATCAAAGACCAAGCCTTGTACCGATGCATTGGTATAGATTGGAATATCCAGATCAAATGCCGACTTTGCCAAACGTGCAGCCAAGGCATTACCACTGGTTACATTGGTTCCTCGGCCATAACGAGCTAACTCTTTTAAGTGAATCGCCAGACGTTTTGCCACATAGATAAATGATGTAAATGATTTCGTCGCATTAAAGAAATGTTTTAAATCAGCATTTGATGAATTAAACATCATGCCAATAAAGGTAATGGTTTTAAGCGGTGGACGCAGGCGTTGCATATTGTCGCCCAAACCACGAATATCATAAGGTGCAGCCAAAACTGAACGTCCAATACCTACACCTCCTGGCGCATCAGGGTGATAATCTGGATATAAAGTTGGAATAAATTTAACCGAGGTGTTTTGCTCAAAAAAATTAAGCATTTCAGGGCCATAATCTAAAAATGCATTGACCGCATCTGTATTAAAAAAAGATTTAGTTTCGTGCTTTAAATAGGTCAATGCTGCTTCACGACTGTCTTGTATGCCATTTTGCTTGGCATGATGATTTCCCGGAATCCAGAGTACGCCCCCCGAAAAAGCTGTTGTCCCTCCAAAGACTTGATCTTTTTCAAGTACAATCACATTTAAGCCTTTTTTCTTGGCAGTAATGGCTGTCGATAAACCACCTGCACCAGCGCCAACCACAACTAAATCACATTCAAGCTGTTGGGGTAATGTTGTATTCATTGTTGTCACTCCTTGCGACCGTTCCATACGTTCACGCGCCTCAGCGATCAAGGCTTCACAATCCTGCTGTGAGACCAAAACGTCTTTTCTTCTTATTAAACTACTGAGCAAACTTAATTCCGACCAGATCAGTTTGTTCTAATTCAGGCGATCATCGCGCAAATCAACCTTATATCGTGCATTGATTATAAAAAAAGCAGATCAAAAACGATCGTCCAATGAAATACAATGTAAAAACAATATGTTAAAACCAAGATATAAAAAAAGCGTTCATCCTGAACGCCTTCATCATCTCTCGCAGAGTTAGATCATATCCCGAATTTCTTTGGCAGCTTCTTGTAGTAGCGGTAAAACCGTATTGATCAAGTAGTGATCATTCACTTTAGTGATCGGAGCAACTGCATTGAGTCCAGCCACAATATCACCCGTTTGATTGATAATCGGAATGGCAATCGCAGTAACGCCTAATTCATATTCTTCAGCAGAAATACAGTAGCCTTTCATTTTAATCTCATCTAAAGCCACTAAAAAAGCAGCCTCTTCGGTATAGGTATATGCGGTAAATCGCTTTAAACCATATAACCTGATCCAGTTTTTTTGTTCTTCTGCTGATTTGTGTGCCAATAAAACCTTACCTGTCGATGAAGCATGGGCTGGAATACGATTCCCCAAATGAATCCCAAATGGACTCACCCGAAAATTGGCATTTTGCGGAATGCTTCGTGCAATCGGGACAACCTCATAACTGTCCTGCACTACCACTGAAAACACCAGTGAAGTTTTATCAGACAAATGATTTAAAACAGATTGAGCAACTTTAGGTAAATGAGCGGTACTTAAAAAAGCACCTGAAAATTTCAGAACTTTATGGGTCAGCCAATAATAATACTCGTCACTCTCTAAATAACCCAAAAATTTCAAGGTTTTTAAATAACGACGCGCAGCTGTTCGGGTAATGGTGGTACGCTCTGCAACTTGGGTGACATTCAATCGCTGTCGATCTGTCCCAAATGCCTCCAAAATAATCAAACCTTTGGCAAGGCCTGCAATATAGTCATCATATTTGATGGTTTCTTGTGAAAGCTCATGTTGAATAATTTGATCCCGCATTCATTTTTCCTTGTCATTCCCTGTCCGATGTTCGCTCAGTATGTCTGAAGATCGTCTAAAATCACAGCCATGATCTAGAGTAAACAAAACTAAGTACGTAATTTAAAGAGAAGGAATACATCAGAATCGGAGTAGTAATGCTATCCACATCACTTCGACCAGAGTTTGGAATTGAGGAATCGTATTATGTCTAGATTAAAAAATAAAGTCTGTATTATCACTGGCGCCGCTTCAGGCATGGGAGAATCAGAAGCATTGGCATTTGCACAACAAGGGGCTAAATTGGTGATTGCAGATTTAAATCTAGAACAGGCCAATCGTGTAGCAGCGCAGATTGTCACTGCGGGTGGCGAAGCATTTGCCTGTCAAGTCAATGTGACTGAACTAGATCAGCTACAACATCTGGTTGAGTTTAGTCTTGAGAAATTTGGGCGAATTGATGTTTTACTCAATAATGCAGGTGTTTTTGATAAATATACCAACAGTTTAGAAACATCAGATGAACTTTGGAATGCCATGTTTGATATCAATGTCAAATCGGTCTTTCGTTTGAGCAATCTGGTTTTACCCAAAATGATTGAACAAGGTTCGGGTGCCATTATTAATATTGCATCTGTTGCCGGATTGGTCGCACAAATGGGAGGTGCGTCTTATACCGCATCTAAACATGCGGTGATTGGCTATACCAAACATTTGGCTGCTGTGTATGCAAAATACGGTATTAAAATTAATGCGATTTGTCCAGGAACTATTCGCACGCCGATGACTGCAAAAATGCTAGAAACCCGGCCAACAGATAAAATTCCATTAGATCGTTTTGGCGAGGCATCAGAAGTTGCAGACCTAGCGATTTTTCTGGCATCCGATGAAGCACGTTTTATGAATGGTGCTTGCATCACGATTGATGGTGGCTATACCATTGTTTAAACAAAAAATTTACATCTTAATTTATATAAGTTGGAAAACGCATATCGTTAACAGTCACATCAGGTTTGAACTCATAGATTTAATATTCGTTTAAATAATCTAGAGTCTGTTGAAATTTCATGATCAAATGCTGATCTATAGAAGGTAGCCATCAAAATATACAAGCTAGAACAACTGAACTTTTATAATTTCTTTTGAGTTTGTCATATCGAGTGGCTATTCCTCTAAATTGCTTTAATCTACAAAACATATTTTCAGTTAAATGCTTACTTTTATATAAATACCAGTCCATATGATCGTTATTTGACTGACTATTCGACTTTTTTTGTTAGCTATCTTCTCTTTAGTGCCTGTTTGCTTAATCAGCTCTCTTAATGATTCTGAATCATAGCCCTTATCTACACATACAACTTGTGTTTCTTTTAAATCCAGTCCTAAGATTAACTCTGGTGCAATTTTAATATCATACATGGTTCCATCAATAATAAAATTACGTAAATTTGAATTGTGATGAATAGATAAATTACGCAGAATACTTTGTAACTTTGATCAGTGCTGATCATTTAACATTTTGCGAGGCATAGTGAGTAGTGAACTTAGTGAGGGATATTAAGCGATAAAACTTATCTATCTCTCCCAAAGTTACGATTAAGATAAAAATTAAACCTCTCAATAAATCTTTCGTCGAAAATAAAACGTTCCTGATTTTATTAAATTGGAAGGCGTAGTATCAAAATATATCTCTATGAAACTTAATACGGTAAAGAAAAAAAACCGCCGAAGCGGTTTTCTTATAACTTACTTGATCTTAGCTTTGGACTTTAAGTACTGCGTGTAATCATCCAACTCTTGTTGACCACGGAACTGCTGATAAAGCTTACTTAACTCATTCAACTGCTCTGGAGTCAATGCATTTGCAGTGGTTGAATTGACATTTGAAACACCAACCACTACTAACTCATCTGGAAGCTTCGCTGTCGTAACAGACCAAAACCCATCTTTAGGTGTTGCAACGCTAAATGCCGCACGTTCAATTTCACGTTTTAAACCTTGTGAACGTGTAAACGTACCTGCATCTTCAAAATGAATAGCACTTGCTGCAACAACTTGTGCTGCTGGTTGTGTTTTAAATGCATCTAAAGACTTCGCAATTTTAGCTTTAGCAGCCTGATATGCTTTATCTTCAATCAACTTCGCTTTTACATCAGCAGTTGCTTGTGCAAGTGGTTTAATACCAGCTGCGTGATAATCGCGAACTTTTACCCAAACTGTATCGCCATTGGCAAGCTGAATATTGCTCGAAGCATTGCGATCACCATTTTTAACATCATCGTTAAAAATACGTGTCTTTACGTTTGAATCACTTAATACAGGATGGCCAGTAGCCAAAGTTACCCCTTTCACAGATTCAACATGCGTTGCTTTGACTTCCTGAGTGATTGCGGTCAGATCATCACTACTCACCACCATTTCATTTAGACGATTCACTGCATCTGAATATGCATTTGCTGCTTTTGATTTTTGCACTTCGGCAGTTAAACGCGCTTTTTCAGATTCAAATGATGGAACAGTCGCAGCAACAGTACTGACTTCAATAATATGATAGCCATATTGTGTTTTGACTGGCTTAGAAATTTGGCCATTACCTAATGAATTCACAGCTTGATCAAACTCAGCTGAAAAGACGCCTGGTTGATATGCTGCAAGCAAACCACCTTCATTTTTAGAACTGGTATCATCTGAATATTGTTGAGCAGCATCAGCAAAAGATAAAGTACCTGCACTAATTTTTGCATAAACATCGTTGGCAAGCTTTTGAGCTTCTGCATCCGAACGCGCATCAGTAGTAATCAAAATATGCTTAACATCACGCTTTGCATCTTTTTGCTGTTTTTCCACAAAAGCTTTATAAGCTTGCTGCAATTCTGCATCTGTGACTGGAGCATTGGTTACCACTTGCACAGGAGACAAAACCACATAATCAACATCTACGCTAGCAACTTGCTTAAAGCTGTTTTGGTGTTTGTTATAATAGTCAGATATTTCCTGATTACTCACGGTAATATCTTTTTTATAATCATCTAATTTAATGCTCGCCAAATGTAAGGTGCGCTGTTCAGTTTGTAAAGTCGCAATCTGATTGATGTCAGCCTTACTAACCAATGCAGTCCCATTAATACTCGAAGTCAGCATTTTAAGCGCATGGTCTTGACGCAGGCTGGTAATGAGCGCCTGACTGGTCATTCCAACTGAACGTAAATAATTTTCATATAAAGTCTGAGAAAACTTTCCATTTTCTTGAAAGCTTGGTTGTTGCGCCAACATTTTCTCTATTTGACCATCACTGAGAGAAATTCCCAGTTTTTCAGCTTGCTGTAAAAGAACTGTACGAGCAACTAGCGTATCTAAAGCAGTTTGCTCGATAAATGGTTGGTTCAGTAAAGTTTCATCACCATGAACCATCGATAAATATTGATCTTTATAAGTTTTTGTTAAGTTCTCAACGTCTTTTTTAGGAATATCCTGACCGTTTACACTTTTTGCAACATCTGCCTTATTATGACTACCAAAATACCCTTCAATACCTACAAGCGCTAAAGGCGTCAAAAACAAGACTAGAAGCACTTTGCCAAGCCAACCCTTAATGATTGTACGAAACGATTCCATAAGTATTCCACTATTTTATTTCGGAGAGATTTTAACTGAAAAAGCTTGCTGAATGAATGCGTAATCTCTTGCTTTTGCACTTTTTAATAAAAAACGCGCCCAAAAGGCGCGTTAATTTAACTCGTGCAATTAAGCAACAGAATCTTTAAGACCTTTACCTGCTTTAAAGCTAGGTACTTTAGTCGCTTTGATCTGTAACTCTTCACCAGTTTTAGGATTACGTCCTGTACGAGCTGCACGGTCTTTAACACTGAAAGTGCCAAAACCTACTAAAGTAACAGTATCACCCGCTTTAAGTGCATCTGTTACTGAAGCGATAGTCGCATCTAATGCTTTACCAGCATCAGTCTTAGACAATCCCCCTTTTTCTGCAATCGCATCAATTAATTCTGATTTATTCATGAAGATAACGTCCTCTTATTTCGTTTATTTAAAATCTAAGGCTGTAAGTTTAAAAGGCCATGACGCCTTTATAGCAATGCTTTAGGGCAAAAGGCAATACTGAATCAGGCGTTTTATCAAAAATAAACGTGAATTTCTGCTATAAAAACGCCTAAATGCTATTTTTTTTATTTTTCACTCAATTTTGACTTTAAGTTTTCATTTTCCTCGATCAACAGATCGATCTTAGTATGCAGTTGTAATAATAGCTGTTCAATGTGCTGTAAATCCTTTGCCGTCACCAAACCAATTCGGTTCAATGAATGGTGAATACTCTGATCAATGATCCGCTCAACTTTATCTTTAGTATCAGTCACTGACTCTTTTGCTTTTTCTGCTACTTTGTTAACAGTCGTATCTGCGGCATCTATTGTTTTTGATTCAAGCTCTTCACCAACTTTGACTAATGAGTCAAATAATTTATTCCCTTCCTCTTCTGCACGTGAAAAAGCCCCAAGACCTGCTAACCAAATTTGCTTTGTATATTTTCTAAAATCAAGCGCAGATTTACGGGAAGCTCTGGTTTTTCCTCTTGTTTTCTCAGATTCAAGTTCAGTACCCTGATCTATGCTTTCCTTTTCCATTATTTCTTTACTCCTGATCACTTTACCGTCATATGGCTACATTTAACCATAAAATGTATTCATAATAGCAAACCAAAGACTTGATCCTTTTGCTAAAGTGTTCTACAAAGCAAGGCAATTACTTTATTTTTTATTTATTTTTACAATTTGAGATCGGATCTCGAACTTTATATAGCGTTTAAGGACCATGTGGGTATGAGCGAGTCGCAACAAAGCAAAGAACAGTCTCACTTGTTGCTTAACATTTTGTTAATTGTACTTGAAACCGTTTTTTCGTTTATTTTGAAAAATGATAGCGTAATACGCCTTCAGTCTAAACCTTTTGTAGATAAAAAAATTTCATTACGAATCAATAGTTATATTCCTTACTTTGATTTTTATGTGCAGTTTACTGACAAAGGCGTGTTATTTGACTTACAAGCGCCCGATCGAGATATCGATCTTGAGATCAGTAGCACTCTATTAGATTTGATTAAAATTTTTATCTTTGGAAATCGTCGCAGTATCAAAACTATGCGGATTGGTGGTGATGCTGAACTCAAAGAACAGTTTAAAGATTTACTTTTATACTTTAGTTTGCCAAAGCTGTTTGCAGATTGGAAACAATGGCTACGCCAACCTCATGAGCCGCATCAGGCGATTGCTTCAAAAAAACGTATTGCGCCGTTACTTGAAAAAATTGATACTCAACGCTCTCAAATTAACAGTCTACATGTGGAGCTTAAACAATATAAAAACCGTATCCGTCGCCTTCAACAACGTCAACGTTCTATCAATATCGGTTTTGGCGTAATTACTGTCGTTTTAGTTGCTTTATTAGTGTATAATTTATGGGCAGGTTAACCAACACATCTTTCCTGCTCAACAAATCATTTCAATAACTATAAAAAAACTTGACTATTTTAGTCGGGATTCTTAAAATTAACCTATCTAGTCTAAACATGTGTACCGAATCATGCGCCTTACAACTCGCGGTCGCTACGCAGTGACTGCTCTTCTTGATCTAGCTTTGCAGCCAACTGAACAAACGATCACACTCGCTGAAATTGCAGCCCGCCAATCCATTTCAGTCGCTTATCTTGAGCAATTATTTGCCAAACTAAAGCGTCATGGATTAGTTTCTAGTGTTCGTGGTGCGAATGGTGGTTATCATTTAGCTCGCAAAGCCAATGAAATTACCATATTAGAAATTATCGAAGCCGTAAATGAAACTGTAGATGCAACGCGTTGTGACCATAAAGGCAACTGTCAAAATGGTGCAATGTGCTTAACTCACGATTTATGGCAAGAACTCTCCCACCACATTGCCGATTACCTTGCAAAAATCTCACTTGCTGATCTCGTCAATCGCGATAATGTACAAACCGTCGCACTGCGTCAGAACTCAGCAGATTATGATTCTGCCCTACTATCGGCTACAGGTATTTGAAATGAAACGTCCGATTTATCTTGATTATGCTGCAACAACGCCTGTACTTCCAGAAGTTGCAGAACGCATGATGGAATGCCTGACTTTTGATGGTACGTTTGGTAATCCTGCATCACGTTCTCATGCGTATGGATGGCAAGCAGAAGAAAAAGTTGAATATGCACGTGAACAAGTCGCAAATTTAATCAAAGCTGATCCTCGTGAAATCGTATGGACATCAGGCGCGACTGAATCTGATAACTTGGCATTAAAAGGGATTGCTCAGTTTTATGGTTCAAAGGGTAAACATATCATTACCAGTAAAATTGAACATAAAGCGATTTTAGATCCTTGCCGTGAGTTAGAAGAACAAGGTTTCGAGATTACTTATCTTGAGCCAGAACCGCGTACAGGTCTCATTACCCCTGAAATGGTAAAAGAAGCACTACGTCCAGATACAATTTTAGTGTCACTGATGATGGTGAATAATGAAATTGGTACTGTGACGGATGTTGCTGCAATTGGTGAGCTTACACGTGCTAATAAAACTTTCTTGCATGTAGATGCGGCCCAAGCTGCTGGTAAGGTTGAAATTGATCTTTCTACCATGAAAATTGACTTGATGAGTTTTTCTGGTCACAAAGTTTACGGCCCTAAAGGTATTGGTGCGCTTTATGTGCGTCGTAGCCCACGTGTTCGTTTAAAAGCACAAATACATGGTGGTGGTCATGAACGTGGTATGCGTTCAGGTACTTTAGCGACTCATCAAATTGTAGGTATGGGTGAAGCGTTTGAAATTGCTGGTAAAACCATGCAAGCAGAACAAACTCGTATTCGTCAGTTACGTGACAAACTCTGGAATGGCTTACAGGATCTTGAACAAGTATTCCTGAATGGTCATCCAACTCAGAACGTTGCAAATTATCTTAATGTCAGCTTTAACTTTGTTGAAGGTGAATCATTGATGATGGCACTTAAAGATGCGGCTGTATCTTCTGGATCAGCATGTACATCTGCAACTCTAGAGCCATCTTATGTCTTACGTGCTTTAGGCCTATCTGATGAACTGGCACACAGCTCAATTCGTTTTAGTTTCGGTAAATATACCACTGAAGCTGATATTGATCACGTGCTTGAAATTACCAAAGCTGCTGTCGAGAAATTACGTGAACTTTCTCCGCTTTGGGATATGTATAAAGAAGGTATCGACCTTTCAACAGTTGAATGGGCTGAACACTAATCCATTGATCTGTCGATTGAAAAACATATTTTTGCCCTCATATTTAATATTAGGCTGACCCCGAGGTTTGGAGAAGCAACATGGCTTATAGTGAAAAGGTTATTGATCATTACGAAAACCCGCGTAATGTTGGTGTTTTAGATAAAAACGCTGAAAATGTAGGTACAGGAATGGTAGGTGCACCAGCATGTGGTGATGTGATGCGCCTACAAATTCAAGTTAATGATGACGGTGTGATTGAAGAAGCACGTTTCAAGACTTATGGTTGTGGTTCAGCCATTGCATCGAGCTCTTTGGTCACAGAGTGGCTTAAAGGTAAAACACTAGACCAAGCGCAAGCAATCAAGAACATTGATATTGCAACTGAGCTTGCTCTACCGCCTGTTAAAGTTCACTGTTCGGTTTTAGCAGAAGATGCGATCAAAGCTGCGATTGACGATTACCGCAACAAAAAGACCAAAGCTTAATTGCTTGCCTTAATTTGACGGAGTTTTCATGATTCATTTAACTGAAAATGCGGCAACTCACATTCGCAATTATTTGTTGAATCGTGGTAAAGGTGAAGGCATTCGCGTTGGTGTGAAAACTTCAGGCTGTTCAGGTCTGGCTTATGTGCTTGAATTTGTCGATGACATGGATACGCATGACCAGATGTTTGAACAGCATGGCGTAAAAGTTTTCGTTGATCCCAAAAGTCTTGTTTATCTTGACGGGATGGAAATGGACTATGTTAAAAATGGTCTAAATGAAGGCTTTGAGTTTAATAACCCCAATAAAAAAGGCGAATGTGGTTGTGGAGAATCCTTCACAGTTTAAAGCCCTTACCCTTTTCACTTCATATTAAAAGCAGTGTTTTTACACTGTTTTTAATATATTTATTTACTACGGAATTCATCTCCCATGAATCATTTTGAGTTGTTTAACTTACCCGTAGCACTCGATATCGATTTAGCCACGTTAAAAACAAATTTCCTGAACTTGCAGCAACAATATCATCCCGATAAAGCGGAAGATAAAGATCAGGCACTCATCAAATCCAGTGAAATCAACCAAGCTTATAAAGTACTTTCACAAGTAGACAGCCGCGCTGCTTACTTATTAGCACTTAAAAAGCAGGATTATCATCTGGATCAATCGATTAGTGATTTTGAGTTTTTGCAATCAGCATTGGAAATTCGTGAGCAACTCGAAGAAGCCAGTGATCCTGAACAACTTGAAACCCTAAAAATTGAAGTCAACCAATGGGTGGATGGTCTGATTCGTGAGTTTAAAATCGATTATGCAGATGAAGATTGGGGCGAAGCACGTGATACAGTCCGCAAATTACGTTTCTTTCAGCGTGTTCTCAATGACATTGATAAAGCTGAAGATCAAATGCTCGATGATGATAGCTTCGATTTAGATGATGAATTTTAATTTAGTTGTACCGATTTACTTTCAAGGGATTTAACTCATGGCACTCTTGCAAATTGCTGAACCAGGTCAATCAAGTGCCCCGCATCAACATCGTATTGCGATTGGGATTGACCTTGGAACAACACATTCTTTAGTTGCCACCGTACTCTCTGGCAAAGCAAAAGTTCTACCAGATGACAAAGATCGCGTCTTGTTGCCTTCAATTGTGCATTATGCTGAGAAAACCACAGAATATGGTGATGATGCCAAGTCCTTTATCACCACAGACCCCAAAAATACGATTATTTCAGTTAAACGTTTTATGGGTCGTTCCAAGGCAGATATTAAATTTCAGCATCCTTACACGTTAATCGGTGCAGACAATGAAATGCCTGCCTTTGAAACTCGTGCAGGTCGTAAAACACCTGTTGAAGTTTCAGCAGAAATTCTTAAGCAACTTAAAGATCGTGCAGAGACCAGCCTTAAAAACCCTGTGAATGGCGCAGTGATTACTGTACCTGCTTATTTTGATGAAGCGCAGCGCCAAGCGACACGTGATGCAGCTCAACTTGCAGGTCTCAATGTTCTAAGACTTTTAAATGAGCCGACTGCGGCTGCGGTTGCTTATGGTCTCGATCAGGATACAAACCTACAAACCGATCATAATTATGTGATTTATGATTTGGGTGGTGGTACTTTTGACGTTTCGATCTTACGTTTTTCACAAGGCGTATTTGAAGTGCTTGCGACAGGTGGTCATACCGCTTTGGGTGGTGATGATCTGGATCGCCTAATTGTGAAATGGGCTAAAAAACAGCTTAATATCGATGTATTGGATGATGCAGAATATGCTGCGTTTATTGTTGCTGCCCGCAAAGCAAAAGAAGCTCTATCTGATCAGCCTCAGGTTCAATTTAAAGCACTCGATCATGCCTTAGCACTCGATCGCGCTACGTTTGAAACGATCATTCAAATCGCACTAGATAAGACAATCAGTGTTTGTAAACGTGTTTTACGTGATGCAAAACTGAATCTGGACGATATTCAGAATGTGGTATTGGTCGGCGGCTCTACCCGTTCCTATGCTGTACAAAAAGCAGTGCGTGATATATTTGATCAGGAACCACTTTGTACCATCAACCCAGATGAAGTAGTCGCTATCGGTGCTGCCATCACAGCCAATCAATTGATTGGTAATTCACAAGATGGTTCGTTACTGCTTGATGTCACTCCGCTTTCTCTTGGCTTAGAAACCATGGGTGGTTTGGTTGAACGACTCATTTCACGCAATACCGCCATCCCTGTTGCTCGTCGTCAGGAATTTACGACTTATCAAGATGGACAAACCGCCATGTTGATTCATGTAGTACAAGGTGAGCGTGATCTGGTTGAACATTGCCGTTCATTAGGTCGTTTTGTGTTGCATGGCATTCCACCGATGACCGCAGGTCAAGCACGTATCGAAGTGACGTTCCAAGTCGATGCTGATGGGTTATTAACTGTTTCTGCGCAAGAAACAACTTCTGGCGTAAAAGCTGAGATTGATATCAAACCTTCTTATGGCTTATCCGATACAGACACCGAACGTCTATTGATCGAAGGCTTCCAACATGCGGAAGAAGACAAATTATTGCGTCATTTACAAGAAGCCAAAGTTGAAGCTCAACGTGAACTTGAAGCACTTGAACAAGCCTTGAAAGTCGATGCTACGCTATTGTCTGAACAGCAGTTGACTGCATTAAATGTCGCCAAAGATCATTTATATATACAACTTAATGCCAATGATATTCAAGCCATTGAACAGGCTGTACAAGCGCTTAAAGTCTATAGCGATGAATTTGCAGCATTACGCATGAATCGACATATCGATCATGCACTCAAAGGCACCAAACTGAACGACTGGTCAGACTCAAATTAAGAAACAGGTGAATATATGCCACGTATTAAAGTTCTTCCCCATGCGCAAATTTGCCCAGAAGGTGCTGAGTTTGAAGTTGAAGAAAATGCCAACCTTTGCCAAAGCTTGCTCAATAATGGCATCAAAATTGAACATGCCTGTGATATGTCATGCGCCTGTACCACTTGCCATGTGATTGTGCGTAAAGGCTTTGACAGTTTAGATGAAATGAATGATGTTGAAGCCGACTTGCTTGATCGTGCTTGGGGATTAGAACCAGATTCACGTTTATCTTGTCAGGTTAAAATTGTTGATGAAGATTTGGAAGTTGAGATTCCAAAGTACACCATCAACCATGCATCAGAAAATCATTAATTCAGAACTCAGAAAATGAAAAGCCACTCAAAAGAGTGGCTTTTATTTGACTTCATCTTCGAGTTTTAACTTGGCAACACCCTGCGCGTTAGTGAGATTCTGCTGAACCTGAATACGCTGAATCATTTTTTCGAGTACTTCTACCAGTTCAGGATATTCAAAATTTTGTACTTCCTCAAGATTAAGTACCAAGTGAAATCCTTTGTATTCATAATCAAACCATTGTTGATTATCGGATTTTTTACCCGTGTATTTTTCCATGACTTGCCATGTTTTAACTGCACCCTGAATACCTTTTAGATAAATGGGTGCTTTAGGTGCACATAGGAATTCATTTTTAACTAATTGATAGGTATCATCAGAAATTAAAATTTCATCAATTTCTGCCGCATATTGTAACCGTGCTGCAAGGTTAGCATCACGTCCTACAATGGTATAGGCCATACGATGGGTCGCGCCATAGTTTCCAACGTGACAATATCCCGTACTGATTCCCATACGAATGTGTAATGCTGGATAGCCCATTTTGATCCAGCGCTCACGCAATAATTTCATTTGTTGGCGCATGGCAATCGCCATTTCTACACAGGATTTCGCATCTTTCTCGACCCCTTGAGAAGTCGGATCACCAAAAAAGATAAGAATTGCGTCGCCCATAAACTTATCGACAGTCGCTTCATACTGTTTGGCAATTTCAGTCATGTGACTTAAATAGTCATTCAGTAGAAATGCTAAATCATCTGGAATCAAACTCTCTGAAAGTTCGGTAAATCCCTGAATATCAGAAAAGAAAATCGTGAGTTTTTTACGTTTATATTCAATTTTAGCTTCCGCTTCACCACGCATAATCGATTGCCAAAGCTGTAAAGGCGCATAACGACTCAGCTGGTTGGAAAATGCCATGTAACGGGTCATTTGATTATAATAATGTTGACGAAGCTGGGTCAGTTTTTCGATACGAATATGCTGATAATAATTGCCAATATTAATAAAAGTAATCAGGCAAATTAGACTAATAACGGTCAGCTCCTGACTCGTTGGCTCGAAATAGTCCTGAAAACCAAAAATAAAAATAGTACTTGCATAAAAAATTGTAATCCCAATCATGCCAGACAAAGATGCCGCCATAAATGAAATTTTACTATTAATTGCAGTGTACAATAAGGCAAATAAAGAGGTAAAAGTTAAAACCAGACTTAAATGCACGCCTGCCAATGAAACCGCTACAGCGATGACATCAATGACAAAAAAAACATTTCGGGCGACATTCTGATTAAATTTATATTGTAACCAACGATCTAATTTGGGACTGATCAGTAAAATCAAAACCAGAAAAATAGGGATAAAGAGTTGATAGTTAGCATCTGGTGAGGTAAATGAATAAATTACCACAATCAGTGACAGTATAAAATATCCCATCAACCGATGAAAATATGCAAACTGCCGCGGTTCCCTATCAACCAGCCTATCTAATGGCACTCTACCCTCCGATCTTTAACTTAAACCACATTTGCATGCGGTTTAACAGAGACTTAGTCCATACGCCAATCAAATGGCATATCACCCTGTCCGCGTAAAGCTAACATCAAAGTCTGGCGCATATGTGCAAGTACATCATTACTATACGGTACCGCAGGTGTTCCCCATACTGGTTTAGGCCAAGCGACATCGTTCTGATAACGAACCACATGATGAAAATGCAACTGTGGCACCATATTACCTAGTGCGGCAACATTCATCTTATCTGCACGGAAAACACGGGCTAATTGGCTAGATAACCAGCTTGATTCACGCAGGAACTGTTCCTGATCAGCTTGGCTTAACTCATAAAGCTCTGTAATTCCAGGTACACGCGGTATAAGAATCAACCATGGAAATTGCATATCATTCATTAAACGACATGTTGAAAGCGGGAAATCGCCTACAAAAAAAGTATCTTGAGCAAGTTGTGGATGCAAACTAAACATATCTTTATAAATGACGCATGAATTATGATGGCTAATACTATCACAACACTTGTGATGTGAGTATTATTAGTACCTTGTTTACTTACAAATAACAATGATTTTATTCAATAATTCAGCGATAAAAGTCCAATTTTACAGCGGTTTGCTGATCGATTTAGTCAACCTCAAGTTAAATTAAAAAATGCGATGAAAATCGATGGCATTTCATCACATTAACTTAACAAAAGTTGCATGTCTTAATGCAACTCATTAACAAGTTTTGCAAGTAAATCCTGAATAAATTGGACACGTTTATCATATTCCTGTAATTGCACTGTAATTTTTAAACGCTGCCCACCTTCCATCCGATAATAAGTTGGATTTTTCTGCATCAGTTGAATAATGCTGATCGCTTGTACAGGCGTATCTGGTGAAAATTCAACATAGCCCCCGTTTGCATTGATATCAATCTTGGTTATACCTAGATGTTCAGCTTTAAGACGAATCTGATGCACACTAAATAGCTGTTTAACTGCCTGTGGCAATGTCCCAAAACGATCAATCAATTCCATGCGGATATTATCAAGTTTTTCCTGGGTATCGGTATTACTGATTCGTTTGTAAAATAACAATCGCTGATGTACATCCCCAAGATAATCATCTGGAATTAAAGCTGGCATGTGTAAATTAATTTCTGCGGTTAATGATAATGGCGCATCGAAATTCGGTGTTTTACCCTTTTGAATAGCTTTGGTGGCTTTTTCTAGCATTTCCATATACAAGCTATAACCAATTGCCTGCATAGAACCACTTTGCTGTTCACCTAGTAATTCACCCGCACCACGGATTTCCAAGTCTTCGGTGGCGAGCATAAAACCCGCTCCTAGTGTTGAAGCACGTTGAATCGCATCCAGACGTTTTTCGGCATCACCTTTTAAATGTTTAATTGATGGTACCAACAAATAGGCATAAGCCTGATGATGTGAGCGCCCAACTCGACCACGTAATTGATGCAATTGCGCCAATCCAAGCTTATCGGCTCGTTCAATGATAATGGTATTGGCATTAGGGACATCAATTCCTGTTTCAATAATGGTTGAACACACCAATACATTGAATTCTTTATGATAAAACTGCTGCATCACTTGTTCGAGCTCACGTTCACGCATCTGTCCATGTGCAACTGCTACGCGCGCTTCAGGCACCAGATGCCGAATATTTTCGGCAGTGCGCTCAATCGTATCGACTTCATTATGCAAGAAATAGACCTGACCACCCCGTAGTAATTCACGCAAAATGGCTTCTTTGACAGACTCATCAGTATGTTCTTGCATAAAGGTTTTTACTGCCAAACGTCGTGCTGGCGGTGTGGCAATAATCGATAAATCACGCATTCCAGAAAATGCCATATTTAAGGTACGCGGAATCGGCGTTGCTGTTAATGTCAGCATATCGACATCAGCACGTAAGGCTTTAATTCGCTCTTTATCTCTTACACCAAAACGGTGTTCTTCATCGACAATCATTAAGCCCAGATTTTTAAACTGGACATTTTCCTGAAGTAATTTATGTGTGCCAATCACAATATCGACTTTGCCTTCAATCAAATCTTCAATATTTTTTTGATGAGCTTTGTTGGAACCAAAACGCGATAAAACTTCGATGCGTACGGGCCAGTCTGCAAAACGATCTTTAAAAGATTCATAATGTTGCTGCGCCAAAAGTGTTGTTGGAACTAAAACCGCTACCTGTTTATTATTTTGCACTGCCACAAAAGCCGCTCGCATCGCCACTTCAGTTTTACCAAAACCGACATCACCGCAGACCAAACGATCCATTGGTTTTGCCAAATGCATATCGTGTATAGTCGCTTCAATGGCATTGGCCTGATCGAGCGTTTCCTCATAAGCAAAACCACTGGCAAATTGCATATACAAACTTTGATCCAGTTCAAAAGCAAACCCCGGTTTAGATTGACGACGCGCCTGTATATGCAATAATTCCGCAGCTACATCATGAATTTGCTCTAAAGCTTTTCGTTTTGCTTTGCTCCATGCATCTGTTCCCAGTTTATGCAATGGTGCAAGATCAGGATCACCACCACTGTAGCGACTAATCAAATGCAAATTAGTCACGGGAACATAAACTTTAGCTCCCTCAGCATAATCAAGCTGCAAAAACTCATGATCTTGCCCATCGATTGCCAGTGTGATCAGTCCCGCATATCGCCCGACCCCATGATCGATATGCACTACAGGTGCGCCAATGCTGAGTTCGGTAAGGCTACGGATCAGAAATTCTTCAGAAACTTCTTGTTGACGTTTACGACGGCGCTGTACAACACGATGCTCATAAAGCTGATTTTCTGAAATCACTGAAAGCTGATCTCGAATCACCAAGCCTCGATCTAAGGGCGCGTTGGTAATTGCAATCGCATATTGCTGTTTAAGAAAATCGCTAAAACCTTCGACATTTGGAATTTCACCCAGACTCGATCGCAATGAATCTTTTAAACTTTCACGACGACCTGCACTTTCAGCGACTAAAAGCACGGGATGATTAGATTCATCAATATACTGTTTGACACTTTCAAAAGGATGCTCTTTTTTGGCGTCGACAGGTAGTTTCGGTGGAGCTAAGGTATCAAGATTGATTGCGCCTGCACGTAGTTCTGTTGCTTCTGCACTGGCTAAAATTCGGGGGAATTGATTAAGACGTTCAAGCACCAGATTTGGCATGAGAAATAATTCTTCTGGAGCTAAAAGTGGCTGATCAATATTATGTCTACGACTTTCATAACGCTGTAGAACATCTTTCCAAAATTGAGATAAGCATTCATCCAAATCGGTATTTGTAATGACAATGCAATTCTTTGGTAAGTAAGATGTAAATGCACTTTGCGTTTGCATTATTTCCTTTTCAAAAAACAAGGGGAAATAAAACTCAACACCCGGCGATGAAATTCCATCTAATACATCTTGATAGATCGGATTTTTCTTAGGATTTGCCGATGGAAAACTTTCAGCGTAACGGTCACGAAAGACTGAACGTCCTTCTTTTAATGGAAATTCTTTTGCAGGTAATACTGTAAATTGCTCCAGACTCTCAGTCGTTCGCTGGGTTTCTGGATCAAAAAATTTGAGTGTATCTATTTCATCATCGAATAAGTCAATACGAATCGGTTGTTCTTGTCCAGAAGCGAAAATATCCATGATGCTGCCACGAACGGCAAACTCACCATGATCATAAACCGTATCGACCAGATGGTAACCTGCCTGAATCAGTCTTAATTTTTCTTTTTCCAGATCAAACTTTTGTGCCACACGAATATCAAAATGTTCTCCCAATATCCATGAAACAGGCGCAACTCGTTGAGCCAGTGTCGCAGCAGAAATCAGCAAGACCCCTTTTTGCGGCATATTGGATAGAATCGCAAGGCGTTCTGAAACAATGTCCTGATGAGGCGAAAGACGATCATAAGGCAGAATTTCCCAGTCAGGAAAAATTGTGGGTTTAACCCCATAAAATTCAAGCTCACTTTCCAGTTGAGCCAAGTGCTGGTTATTTCTTGCCACAATGACCAATAGAGATGCACATTGATCGGCCATTTCTTTAAATAGTAACGCGCCAGATGAACCCAATATTGATCCGATCCAGCGTTTTTCGCCTGCTTTTAATTGCTGTAATTTGAGCTGAGAGATTTCTTGTTGGAACATTGAATGTATTTAGATAAAAAGACATAGCATCTATATTAACATGATGAGCCAAGACCAAACTTGATTTATGTTGTTGTTTGAGCAAGCTTTGAAGGAATTATTGATCTCGCTTAAATGTTCGATAGTACTGATTAAGCTTTTCAATCAGACCTCTGAATTGTTCTAAATTTTCTTGTTTATTTCCCAAGCGAGCAACATAATGCCCTGTTGCAATTTCCAGATCAATTTTTTCATTAATCAGCATCGATCTCAAATAAAGCTGTTCCAAGTCATTAAAACTGGATAATTTTCGATTTGAAAAATATTCCAGTCGTTCCGATAAATCATTCATGACAATTCCATCCACTATATAACCTTGCTGTGAATCGAACTGAATTTGATGCTGTTGCATATATTGCCGTTCAGCCGATGGCTTGCCAGATTTAAATAGATTTGAGAGCTTGTTTAACATTGCTAGTCATCACGAATACAGTTCATCAATAGTAATAATGCTTGGGTCGTGCATGTAAAAATGCAGGAATTAGCCCCGTTAAAGCAGCACGAATATCAGCGCGTTCATTGATTAACTGATGCGAACCTTCTTCAAGCATTAGTAAAGTTTGCAGTCGAAATTTACGTCGAATAAACTCGATGTTATATCGCCAGTCTACCGTTTGATCCAATGCGCCTTGCGCCAACCAGACTGGAATACGACATGGCGGACGTTGCTCCATTTCCAGCATCCATTTGGACATAGCTAAAATCCAATCCATACCCATCATACGCGGTTGAAGTGGATCTTTAAGCCGAATAAAACGCAGGAATTCTGGATTATGATTATTACGTCTGAAATGACGCGGAACTTGACGTTTAATCCGTTTGATAATGCCCAAACCCACTGAATTGTGCCACCACGCGGTTTTTGCAGGTCGAATCAATGGTGATAATAACAGCACACGATCGACAATCGGATCTTGGCGTTTTTCTGCATATTCAAGTAAATGATGCATCCAGATCGCGCCACCCGTACTCTGCCCAATACCCAACCACGGTTTAGGAAGTTGATTGGCATGTTTTACGTACTGATAAACCGCTTTTAAAACTTGTTGATAATGATCAAAATTTTGAATATTGGCAGGTGAACCATCACTTAAGCCATGAGCTGGCAAATCATAAGTCAATACACTAAAGCCCTGTTCCAGAATTTCACGGATAATCGGTTGATAGATCCCGCTATGTTCCAGATAACCATGCAATAAACATACTGTACCTAATGGTTTACGATGTGGCTTGAATACCTGTACATGCAGTTTGAACAATGGCATTTGGATATAGCCTTGCCATTGTTCACAATCGAGTGAATCAAGACCATAGAGTTTACGATAAGCTAAAAGATCTTTTGATGGCTCAAAGGCATGATTTAGATTTAAAGGTTCAAGTACATGCGGAGTTAAATCACGACTCGGAATTGGCAAATCAAGTTGCTGAAGCACAGTTGGATTTAAAAAAGGAATTTCTGGCATTTAAGGTACCTCCCGACATCCGCTAGAGCCAAAAAGTACATCACGTATAGTCGCCAATAACTCATAATTGGCTCGACGACTATGATCATAATTTTGTTGGCTCGGCTGCCATGCGGTCAATTGTGTCGGCATGGGTGCTTCAACAGGAATAGTTTCAATTCCATTTAAAGCAAATAAACGTCTTGTTCTAGGCATATGATAAATATCTGTGACCAACATGACTGTTGGTGCACCACCTTTCTTTTGTAATAGTAATGAACTAAAGCGTGTGTTTTCACAGGTATTCATACTTCTATTTTCAAGAAGTTTTGCATCCACACCACGTTGTTTCAGCCATTTTTGCATATAGGGTGCTTCCACACCGCTCAGTACAATAGGTAAATGATTTTGTTGGTGTAATTCCAGCGTTTTTTCCAGTCTTAACCGTGTATAAGGATTCACAACGATATCCTTTTTGTTTTCATCCAGCGTCAAACCACCGCCTAAAACCACAATGGCATAAGGCTTATTATGATTTGCGGGCTTTTCATCATTCTGGTTTTGCTGAACGTAAGCAACATCCTGTGAAGTTTGTTGATCAATCGTTTTTTCATGCTCAACTGATACTGGATGTTTTTTAAGAAATTCAACATACTGCTGCATTAATGCTTTATTTTCAGAGCTATTGAGTTCAATCAATGGATTTGCAGGCTCATCGACGTGTACCTCACTTGCAGCAGCAGCTTCTGGTTCTGAAACAGAAGCTTTAAGCAATGGTACGGCTGGCTTTTCCTGATCTTCATCTTCTGCGTCTTCTTGTTTTTGCTGTTCTAATATACGGTCTTGTAAAAGCTTATATCGAGTTTGTAGCAAGCTTAAAGACTCTGGATCTTTTGAGTTTAGCGCTTCTTCAATCAGGCTTAAATAAGCCTGACGTGCAATCCATAGGTTTGATCCTGGTTCAAGATTATCATGTTCACTTAATGCAGCCTGTTGCTGACTTTTTGCTGCGACTTGATTGACTTCGACAGGCACAAAATAATTTAAAGCTTTTACAATCAATTTTGAGTAAAAAGGCGTATAAATAAAAACCATTAGACAAGCAAAGAATACGAATAGTATGGCAACTAAACGTACTAATCGAATCGCCCAATGCGTTTTAACCATAACTACACTTCCGAATGGGATCGAATTAATCCATTTGAATCAAATAATACTGGCTCTGGTTCAAGCTGGATATTAAAACGCTGTTTTACATCATGTTGAACAGACTGATAAGTGTGCCTAACATCACTTAAAGATGCATTGGCATAATTCACTAAAACCAATGCCTGCTTTTCAAACATCCCAACAGAACCCAACTTTTTACCTTTCCAGCCTGCTTGATCAATCAGCCAGCCTGCCGCAATTTTAACGCAGCCTTGGGCTTGAGGATAATGTGGAATTTGCGGAAATTTTGTAAGTAACTGGTCAAAATCTGCTTGATCAATCACAGGATTTTTAAAGAAACTGCCGACATTGGGATATTGCTTTGGATTGGGCAATTTACTCTGACGAATCTGAATTACCTGTTTCTGTAAATTTTCAGGGCTGACATCACTTCCCACTGCGGCTTTTAAATCACCATAATTCAATTTAAGTTGAGGTTGTTTCAATAAACGAAAAGTGACATGAGTGATAATGTAACGGCTTGGGTCACGTTTAAAAATACTATCCCGATAAGCAAATTGGCAATCTTCAGCGAAAATATCTTGTGTGGTTTTCACAAATCGGTCATAGACTTGTACAGACTCGATAAACTCACCGACCTCGACCCCATAAGCACCAATATTTTGTACAGGTGAAGCCCCAACCAGACCTGGAATGAGTGCCAGATTTTGTAGTCCATACCAACCTTTACTTGTGCTCAGTAGAACAAAATCGTGCCAAATCTGCCCTCCACCAACTTTGACTTTTATATGGTCAGGGTGATCTTCAATCAGCTCGATACCCTGAATATTGATATGCAATACCAATGCTTGAATATGCTCTGGCAATAACAAATTGCTCCCACCAGACAGAATGAGAACATTCAACTGCTGCTGTTCGGCATAGTTTAACGCCGCGATTAAACTTTGGATTGAATCAATTTTTACATAATGCGAAGCAATTGAGTGCAAATTTAAAGTATTAAAAGGTTGAAGCTGTACATCGTGTTGAATTTGGATCACAGGTAAACTCATTTTTATTGATTGCTAGTCATGATTTGCTGTTTAAAGCTTGCTGTTTAAAGATTTGCACCCATGCCTGCGCACTGGATTCACATTGATCGAGCACTCGCTCAAAACCATCAGCTCCGCCATAATAAGGATCAGGCAATGCCTGACCGAAGTAAACTGGATCATGTTCACTCATTAAAGCAACTGTTGCCCGCACATGATGTGGCTTATATTGTTTTAATGCTTTTTGTTTAAGCAGTTGAATATCATCAAAATTCTCATGATCCATTGCTAGAATAAGATCAAATTCCAAAAAATCTTGAACCCTGAGCTGACGAGCACGTAATGAAGACAAATCATAACCCCGTTTTAATGCGTGTTGCTGACTTCGGGAATCAGGTGCTTTGTTGGGATGATAATTACTCGTACCTGCCGAATCCACCACGACATTTAGTTGATATGTATCACAAAAGTGTCTTAAAACAATCTCTGCCGTGGGAGAGCGACAAATATTTCCCAAACAGACACAAAGCACCTTATAAGGTGGGTGTGATGACATATAAACCTCGAAAGTGCTTTATTTTCAGGTGTCTTATGTTAATTTATTTAAAAGCAGAATCCTATAGAAGAAATGAACAGAAATGTTCGATTTATGATGAAAAATAAGGAAATACCTCATGAGCCAATTTCAATTTCAGACAGCAACTCGCATTATTTCAGGTCTTGGCTCAATACAGGAACTTAAACAGATTATTCTCGAGAATCACTATCGAAAACTTCTTATCATCACCGATGCAGGAATGGTACAACACCAACTGCATTTACCTATTATCGAGATTTTAGAACGCCTGAATATTACTTATTCAATTTATTCAAATATTCAGGCTGACCCGCCCGAACATATCGTGCTCGATGCCGCTGAGTTCGCTAAAAAAGAAAAAGTCGATGCGATCTTGGGTTTTGGTGGTGGTAGTTCGATGGATGTTGCTAAAATCATTGCCCTATTGGCACATCCTGAACAAAGACAGACTATCTCGGAGATGTATGGCGTGAATAACGCCAAAGGCCCGAAACTGCCATTAATTCTAGTGCCTACCACGGCTGGAACTGGTTCCGAAGTTACTTCAATTTCGATTGTCACTACAGGTGAAACCACTAAAACAGGCATTGTCTCCTCTCATTTATATGCTGATGTTGCCATATTGGATGCAAATTTTACTCAAGGCTTACCTGCACATATTACTGCTGCGACAGGCATAGATGCGATGGTGCATGCTATAGAAACCTATACCTCCAAAATCAAAAAAAATTTCTACGCAGATATGTTGGCAAAAAATGCATTGCGCTTACTCAATGATAATCTGCCTAAAGTCCTCAAAGATGGTACGGATCTTGAGGCACGACAAAATATGTTATTGGGATCAATGCTCGCGGGACAAGCTTTTGCCAATGCACCAGTGGGTGCAGTTCATGCCTTAGCCTATCCTTTGGGTGGGCATTTTCATCTTTCACACGGGCATACCAATGCACTGGTTTTAGTCGAAGTTCTCAAATTCAATGCACCACATGCCAAGCATCTCTATGCAGAACTGATGCAATGGCTAGATCCACGTAGTAATGGAAGCTCCGATGGTTTATGTGATCTTTTTATTGATCATATGCAAAATCACTTAGATCAAAGTGGACTGGTTTTAAAGCTACAAGATTTGAATGTACCACGGCAAAGTCTTGAGACGCTTGCCAAAGATGCGATGCTACAAACTCGCCTTTTACAAAATAATCCACGCGAAATGACAGAACAAGCTGCGCTTGAAATCTATGAGGCGATTTACGCATGAACAAAGAATCGATAAAACCTGTAATAAAAACACGTGATCAATTTCATTTCTTTTTAAATATCCAGACACGCTGGGCAGATAATGATATTTATGGTCATGTCAACAATGTCACTTATTATAGTTACTTTGACACTGCCGCGAACTCATTACTGATTCAACACGCGGGTTTTGATATCCGACAATCTCCCATCATTGGTCTCGTGGTTGATTCTGCATGTAGTTTTTTTCAGGAACTGTCTTTTCCAGATATTATTGAAGTTGGCGTAGCCATTGCGAAAATTGGAAACTCATCTTTAAGATATGAATTAGCCATTTTCAAACAACATCATGTTGAACCGTCTGCTCAAGGTCATTTTATCCATGTTTTTGTGGATCGTGAAACGCGCAAAACAACACCCATTCCAGACACAATCAGAATGGCACTTAAACCTTATGTATTAAACACCGAATCAGATTAAATACGTTTTAAAAACTACTTCATCATGGTTTTAACTGGATATTTTGTAATTCACCTTGAAATGTTTCCAATAAACTTTTGACCACAGGATCTTTTTTCAACAAATGTTCGGCTCGTTGAAAAGCTTTTTGTTTACGTTCCGCTTGTTTTACAAATGGCGTGATACCTGAAACTTCAGCATATTGCACTGAAAACTGGGTATTTGGCCACAAGGTTTTAATCTCGGTTTCCAAAGCATGTTGAAGCTGTGAAAGCATGCCTTCATATTGCTGCGGAATGGTAAATGTACATAGTCCGTCTATTTGACCTGACATCAGACCATGCTGTGCCAACTCCTGAACAGCAGGTGAAAGCTGGCTGTTTCTAAACCAGTACTCCCACTTTTCCAGCGTCCATTCGCCATCAAGAACTTCCGCAGAAAGTTTAAGAATTTCTTGTGGCATTAAATCTTCATGACGCGACGCAACAGGTTGATGTTCTTCAAACTGTATAGTTTGGGCAGTGGATTCAAAATTCACTGTGGCGTCAGTACCTGAAGTGCTAGGATTTTGGACACTTTCATATAGATTTTCTAGAGGCTTACTGGAGTCTTCAATATTTTCTGAGAGTGAAGATACCGGTCGATCTGATGAAACATTCTCTGTTGGAACAATATCATCTTGAGCTGAGAGCATATCTTGCTTTGCCTCGCCCAGAGGTTCGATAGATTCAACTAAAAAAGAATCCTGCGATGGATCAACTATATCTGATTTAGTTAAGAGTTCTTCTACAGGAAAAACTTGCATCTCATCGACTGACATCGCTGGTACAGGTTTTTCTATATCGAATCCAATCAACTCATCTGAATTTGCATCAAAGACCACCACGCTTTCTTGTGTGTCAGTTGCAGGTGCAGGAGAAGACGCCAACGCTTCATGATCCATGGCAATCAATTGCTCTGGTTCTTCAAAGGCTTGAGATTCTTCCTCAAAATTTTCAGTATTGATTAGGATTGAACTGGCTGCGGCTTGATCAGGTTTAGAAGATATTGGCTGAATATGCGAAACAGCCGTCAAATCATCTTTGGGCAAATCATGTGCGGGTAAGTTATCTGCGGAAAAATCATGTGCGAATGTTGATGTGTTTGCTTCAAAGCTAGGCTGTACAATTTCAGATGACATTTCTGAAGGTTGTTCAAGCACAACTTCATCGATTACTAAAGGACGAAATGCCAACAAACGTAGCACACACATCTCGAAACCTTGTTCTTGAGTCACGGCGAGTTGTAATTCTGCTCGACCTTTACAGGCAATCTGATAGTAAAGCTGTAAATCCTGAGCCGACACCATTTTTGACAATGCTAAAATCTTTTGATTGATTTCCTCACTGTATTTGAGGCTTAACTCAGGTAAATATTGCAACAAGGCCAGTTCGTGTAAGGTGGAGATCAACTGATCCAGTACCAGTGATACATCAAGCGCTTGTTGGCGAAATTGTAATAATAATTGGCTGACACGCGCCTGTTGATTTTGATGAATCGCAATGATCAGATCATAGATAATGGTACGATCAATCAGCCCCAACATTTCCTTAACATCTTGATGATGGACTTCACCTTGCCCGTAGGCAATCGCCTGATCAGTTAAAGATAAAGCATCACGCAAAGACCCTTGTGCCGATTCAGCAATTTGCCAAATCGCATCTTTGTCTGCACTGATCTGTTCTTTGTCTAAAATAGTCGTCAGATGTTCGGTAATTTCATCTACAGCTAAAGGACGCAAGGTGAATTGTAGGCATCGAGAAATTACCGTAATTGGAAGCTTTTGCGGATCTGTGGTTGCAAATAAAAACTTCACATGTTCAGGCGGCTCTTCCAGAGTTTTGAGCAAGGCATTAAATGAATGCGTAGACAGCATATGCACTTCATCAATTAAATAAACCTTAAAACGCCCCTGAGTTGGTGCATAAGGCACATTGTCCAAAAGCTCACGTGTATCTTCAACTTTGGTACGTGATGCCGCATCAATCTCGATCAGGTCAATAAAACGACCTTCATTGACAGCGCGACAAGTTGCACAAACTTCACAAGGTGTAGAAGTAACGCCTGTTTCACAATTTAGACATTTCGCCAAAATACGCGCTATGGTCGTTTTACCCACGCCGCGCGTACCTGTAAACAAGTAGGCATGATGCAAACGTCCACGCTCAAGCGCACTGGTGAGTGCACGCGACACATGGTTTTGCCCGACCAATTCAATGAAATTACGAGGACGGTATTTTCTAGCCAGTACTTGATACATGAATGCTCCTTAATGTATTTATAAGGATACTGTTTTTTTGCCCGATAGTGAATGAATTCAGCAACAATACATCAACAAGCAAATATTAAATAAACAAATTATTTTAATAGCTATTCTCCTCATCACTTACTTGCTTAGAAGGCAATGCCCACCACACAAAACCAGATAAAATTAAAAATAAACTTCCTGCAATCGCAAGTACTTTCGCATGTGAATGACTAAAGGCATCTGATGCTGCCTGAGTCAATGCAATTACTAAGCTTTTATCATCAAGTTGTTGTGCAATTTGCATCGCTTCAGCAATTGAATGACTGGCTGTTTGAGCTAACTCAGATGGTAAACCATGTGGAATCAATAAAGATTGCGTATAGAAAAAAGAAAGTAAAAGACCAAATATTGTAATCCCTAAACCCGCACCGAGTTCGTATGCCATGCCCTCTATTGCTCCAGCTGTGGTTGCTTTGTGTGGAGGCACAGCAGTCATAATCGCAGCAGTTGATGAAAGCAATGCAATTTCAACACTGATGCCCATAACAATCATCAGACTCCAAGTTTGCAAATGTTGTGTATCAAAATTAGTAAGCGCAAAACCCCATAGACTAAAGGCACACATCATCATCCCTAAAGTGGCGACTGGGCGAAGTCCATAACGATTCATTAAAAAACTGGTAAATGGTCCACCCAAGCTGATCGCAATCATAAAAGGTAAGATAAATAAGCCTGCCTGCAACGGTGTATAACCATAAACAAACTGAAGTTCTTGCGACAATAAAAGCTCGAATCCGACGAGTGCGATCATCGCCACAATCGCCATGACCATGCTGGTGGAAATCACAGGATGCTTAAACAAACTAAAATCAATCATAGGACTTGCTGATTTTAACTGCTGTTTAACAAAAAGGATCAAAGCACCGAGTCCAATTACAAACAATAAAATAATGAAATAATTCAATTCATGCGTCGCTGTTTTAGCGGCATAAATGATCATTAAAATTGCACTGACTAAAATAAGCGCCTGTAACAGGTTTAAAGGCTGCTTAGATTCAACTTTTTGTTTTGGTACGATCCAAACCGTTAAAATGAGTACGAGGATAATGATGGGCACATTTATTAAAAACACAGCGCCCCAATCAAAATGCTCTAAAATAAAACCACCCAGTAGCGGACCAAAAGCGGCTCCACCGCCACCAACTGTTCCCCAAATCCCTAGCGCATAATTACGTTGTTTTTCATCTAGAAAACTGTTGCGGACACCTGATAATGTGGCAGGAAGAATCATGGCAGCGCCTAACCCAAGTAAAGCGCGAGCCAAAATTAGCATATCAGCCGATTGAGCCAATGCCGCCATTAAAGATGCCAGACCAAAGATCGTCGCCCCTATGATCATTAGGCGTTTAAAACCAATACGATCCCCCAACGCTCCCATGGGCAGAATAAAACCTGCCATGATCAAGGAATAAATATCCATGACCCAGAGCATTTGGTTATTACTGAGCGCCAAAGTTGCGCTTAAGGTCGGAATCGCGACATGTAAAATGGTGGCATCAATCGAGACTGGCAAATAAATCAAAACGATGATTGCAAGAATCATCCACTTGCGGTACATAAAACACCCAATTTAAAGTTGGACACTTGTTCAAATTAAAATCATTATACTCAAACTTGAACAAACGTCCAACTTTTATTAAACTTAAATTTGATGATCATAAGTATTGAAAGCCGAGCGAATGAACTATTTAAATCGTGAACAACGTCGTGACATGATTTTAGCTGCTGCTAAAACTTTGGCATTAAAAGAAGGTTTAAATGCATTGACCGTTCGGGCGATCGCAACGCAAGCACAGGTTTCTACTGGTCAAGTTCATCATCATTTTGAGTCTGCCTCACACTTAAAAGCGCAAGTTTTTATTGAATTAATGGATCAATTGAATGAACTTGAAGCTCAGGTACTTACAGATTCATGGTTTCAACGGATTTCTTTACTATTGGGTTGCGAAAATATCGAGCAAACTCAGCCTTATTTACGACTTTGGAATGAAGCTGAAATTTTGATAGAACAAGATATCGAAATAAAAAAAGCCTATAACCTCACCATGCAACGATGGCACAATGTATTGGTGCAGTTGATTCAAGATGGGATACAACAAAAGCAGTTTAAAATGCTTGAAACGACAACTGCTCAAGATGTGGCATGGCGACTCATTGCTTTTGTATGTGGTTTAGAAGGAATTTATCAACTTGGTCTACAAGGTTTAGATGAGCCATCGTTTCAACGTCATGTGGAAATCATGATTAAAATGGAATTAATGAATTCAATCTAACTTTATATTTGCAAATGATTATTATTTATATATGATAATTAAGTTCTTTAAACATATATAAATTTCACTATGTTTGCTACTCCAAGTCTTAGTTCTCCTAGACTCAATATAGAAACTTTTAAGTTACTGGATTGTCCTGATATTTATCCATGCATTACGTCAAGTTTGACTCAATTTATGTCTTGGGAGCCAGCAAAATCTTTTGCGGAATTTGAGTCGATTGGTAGAAGCTGGATACATGCTCAAACTCAAGGCACAGATCAATATTTTGTGCTAAGAGATAAAAGTTCTCAAAAGTTTATTGGCTTAATTGGCATTCACCGTATCCATACTCAAACGCCTGAATTTGGTTTATGGATACGCGAAGATCAACACGCTAAGGGCTATGCCAAAGAAGCTTTGAAGTCGATTTATGATTGGGCGGTTTTAAACTTCGAAGCTGATTATTTTGTTTATCCTGTAGCAGAACAAAATTTTGCCAGCCGAAAACTGGTAGAAGGTTTGGGGGGAAGCATCAGCCATATCAAACAACAACCCAAATATATTCAGATCACTTATGACATTCCTGCAAAACTGAAAATTTAAATTAAAACCAGCCTTTATGTCCTTTCAATATTTTATCTGCACAACGCAAGGTTTCTTGAGTTAATCCCCATAAACGATAATCCCCCGTGATCGAGCCAATTTTAAAATTATGAGTATAAGCAAAGCTTAAGTTTCGATCTGGATCGCACCATGCTCCAGAGCCGTTATAACCGATGTGTCCAAAGCCATTTTTTGCACGTTTGCCCATCGTTAAAACGCGATGATAACCTAGTCGCCAGTTCATTGGAATCGGCATGACTCTATCTCTTGCATAACTTTGAATCGTACTCAGTTGCTGAAAAACCTCTGGCTGGATCAAGGTGTGACCTTCCCATCGGCCACCATTGGCAAGCATCGCGTAGATCTTACTTAGGCTATTTGCTGTAAAAGCACCATTCGCAGCAGGTATAATCGCTTGAAGTCCCTCATCACTAAAGAAACTAAAATTTTTCATTCCTTTAGGGATCATCGCATCCTGAAAATCCTGTGGATTTTGTCCAGTCCATGTGACTAACTTATCGGCAAGAGATGGTTTATGTGCTTTTACTTTCTTTGTTTTAGCGTCTTGAGAGTTTTGCTCGATTGATCTTTTTTGTGGAATTAATCTAGCAACACGATCCAGCTCTGAACTCGGCACACCAAAAAATGCACCGTCTAATTGCAAAGGTTTGACCAAATAAGTTTGCATTAAATCGGATAAACCGCGTCCAGTCGCTTTTTCAAGTGCTCCTCCTACTAACCAGCCAAATGTTAATGCTTGATAAGCATTGCTTTGATTAACAGCAAAACGTGGCGTCGCTTGTTCAAACACCTGTAACATATGTGACCAATTCAGCATTTCACGTGCATCCTCAATCAAATTGCGAATGTCGTACAAACTACTTTGATGACTCAATATATGTCTGAGTGTGATCTGCTCTTTATTGTTCTGACCAAACGCTGGCCAATAATGTGCAATTGGAATGTCATATTCTATCAAGCCCTCACTGACTAAAATATGTGCCAAAGTTGCTAATACACCTTTTCCAGTTGAGTAACAAACAGAAAGCGTCTCTTCATTCCATTGTTCAGTCTGAGATTTTTTCCCTGTATAAATATCAACCAATTTTTGCCCGCGAAAATAAACGGTTAAAGCTGCTCCGCCTTGTTCAGTCCGCGCATCCTGCAAACGGCTAAATTGTTCTGCCAAATCGTGAAAACGCTGATCAATCGAACCGTGATAATTTTGCTTATCTGCAAATAAAATTTCTGTTAAAGCGCTCATTCCTGTTCCCTCATTTTTTCTAGTTTTATATAAAAAGCCCGAATTGATCGGGCTTTTAAAATTTACAAAGCGCTGACCGCCCCTGAAACATGCGGTTTTTTAGACTTTTCATTGCGAATTAAAAAATCAGTTTCCTTTGGCTGTTGTGCGGTTAAAAATTCAACTTTTGATGGCAAATACATTGGAAGTTTAAACCATACATCTGCTTCATAAGCGTCTGGTAAGTTGATATTGGCCAAAGCCTTTGCTTTACTCCACATTCCATGCGCAATCGCCTGTTTAAATCCAAAGGCTTTTGCCGTCACCGCATGAATATGGATGAGGTTAAAGTCGCCTGAAACTTTGGCATAACGGCGACCTGTATTTTCTGCAATATTCCATACTTGTTGAAGTTGATACTCTGGTATTCTGCTTTCTTTTGCTTTTTCAGTAGTCTTTTTCTCTGTCTTTTGACGAGACAAGTAAGTGGTTAAACCTTGCATCACCACTTCATTGCCCACTTTTGCAGTCGTAATGAAATCAAACTGAACGCCTTTATCATGCGGCTTTAACTCGCCAAATTTACAAGATAATGTTAAACGTTCATCTACTCCAATTTTACGTGTTTGTTTGACTTGATTACGAATATGAACCAAACCTAACACTGCAAATGGAAAAGCTTCTGTGGTCATCATATGCATCTGTAAACTCTGCGAAAGCACCGCTAAATAAATCGCAGGAATAAAACCATCATTTTTAAAGCCACAAACTTCATTATAAGCTTGCAAATGTTTTTGATCGACTTGAAATGAATCCACCACATATTCAACCTGTGGCAAAACTTTTGGACCCGTTGGCTTTTTAAATACCAGACCCTGAATGACTTTTGGATAAGCCAGATACGGTTTAGGAAGTTGGCTAAAATGGCGTGTATTCATGGTTGACCTTATTCAATTTTTATAGATTTACAATGAGGATACCCTCTCCTTAAACTGATAAAGAGAGGGCGAATATTATTTTATTTTCAAAGCGACCACATAAAAACTAGCAAATTATGCGCCGAGTAAGCTTTGCCCACAAACACGCACAACATTACCGTTTAGACCAGTTGATGCAGTTGATGCGTACCATGCGATTGTTTCCGCAACATCAACAGGTAAACCACCTTGATTCATCGAGTTCATACGACGACCAGCTTCACGAATCGCAAATGGAATCGCAGCGGTCATCTGAGTTTCAATAAAGCCTGGCGCAACAGCGTTGATAGTAATACCATTTTTCAACGTTGGCGCAGTAAATTTCACCAGACCAATTACGCCTGCTTTAGATGCAGCATAGTTGGTTTGTCCCAAGTTCCCTGCAATACCACTGATTGAAGAAACGCAAACAATTCGACCATTTTCATTCAAGCCATCATTAGCCAGTAGATAGTCATTGATACGTTCAGCCGCTGACAAGTTAATGTTAATTACCAGATCCCAAAGCTCAGGCTTCATATTGGCCAAAGTTTTGTCACGTGTAATACCAGCGTTATGTACAATAATATCCAAACCGCCCTGCTTTGCAGCAGCCGCTTTAATTTTCTCACCTGCATCAGCCGCAGTAATATCCAGACCTAAAGCCGAGCCACCAATTTCCGCTGCAACGCGATCAAGATCCGCTTGCTGCTGTGGTACATCCAGACAAATGACGTGTGCGCCATCACGTGCCAATACATGTGCAATCGCTTCACCAATACCACGACTTGCACCAGTGACCAATGCAGTTTTACCTGCTAATGGCTGATTCCAATCTACTTTTACCACATCTGCTTTAGATACACGGATCACTTGACCAGAAACATACGCTGAACGTGGAGAAAGCAAGAAACGTACAGTTGATTCGATATTATCCGCAGCACCTTCATCCACATAAACGACTTGTGCAGTAATACCTTTTTTGAATTCTTTACCAACAGATTTTACAAAACCTTCAATCGCACGTTGAGCAATTGCTTGTTTTACAGTTTTTGCTGATTCTGGTGTGGTGCCAATCACAATCACGCGACCAGAGCTTTGAATTTGACGTGCCACTGGATTAAAGAATTTATACAGTTCATTCAACTGTTCAGAGTTTTGAATGCCAGACGCATCAAAAACCACCGCCTTAAATTTAGATTCTTTATCGCCTGAGTTAAAAGCACGTAAATTTAAACCAACTTTTGCGGCAGTTTGTTGTAACTCTGCATTATTGCCTGCATAGCTGTCCGCATGGATATTACTCAAAACCTGTGCAATTGCGCCAGATAAAGAACTTGAAGGCGCAGCACCAAGCAATACAGCACCATTAATCACAGGTTCTGCACTTTCAAAACGATCTAGCACCACAGGTGAAGGTAAACCTAAATTTTTTACTACAAATTTACCAAGTGGTGATTGGGTAAATGCCTGGTATTGATCAGTCATGGTTATTATCTCTCATGCAAAAAATGTATGTATAAACTCAGCCAGATAATTGCTGTTTATATCCTTTGTTGGAAACTTGTGAACATATAGGTTCATGGATTTGAATAAAATAATACTTGAGTTAATCTTGATATGTCTTGACCTGAATGCAGTCTAGAATGTCATTCTAGTCAATACAGGTCTATTTTAATTATGTTAATGTACACCGCAAGAATATCATAAACATGCTTGGAAAAGCCTTATGAGCAAAACAACTCAAGACAATCCACAAGAGCAAACAGCACCGACTAATACTGCTTCGGATACTGTGTCAAATACATCAAAGCGCACTCCACGCGCAACTAAAAGTACAGCTTCAGGTACAGCGAAAGCAACCTCTGCAACCGCAACCAAAACACCACGTACACGTGCAAGTACTGCGCGTACAAAAACGACTGCTACAACCAGTAAAACGCCAGCTAGTACAAAAGTATCAACTTCAACTAAAGCGCAACCTTCTGTTCAACAGGATCAAAACATGAGTCAAAACGCAATTCGCCGTGTCGCCATTATTGGTGGCAACCGTATTCCATTTGCCCGCTCTAATGGCGCGTATTTTAAAGCATCTAACATGGACATGCTGACTGCTGCATTAAATGGTCTGGTTGAACGTTACAACCTTCAAGGTCAACGCCTTGGTGAAGTCGTTGCGGGTGCGGTACTGAAACATAGCCGTGATTTTAATATGACCCGTGAGTGCGTACTGAACACTGCCCTTGCTCCAGAAACACCTGCTTACGATATCCAGCAAGCTTGTGGTACAGGTTTACAAGCTGCATTTGCTGTTGCCAATAAAATTGCACTGGGACAAATCGATGTTGCAATTGCTGGCGGTGTAGATACAACTTCGGATGCTCCTATCGCATTTGGTGACGGTCTACGTAAAGCTTTGCTTGAATTGAACATCGCAAAAACAGGTAAAGATCGTTTAAAGGCTTTAACTAAAATTAATTTGAAAGAATTGATGGATGCGCCAAAAAATGGTGAACCACGCACAGGTCTTTCAATGGGCGATCACGCTGCAATTACCGCACTTGAATGGAATATTGGTCGTGAAGAACAGGATGAACTTGCTGCATCTTCTCATCACAAAATGGCAAAAGCCTATGAAGAAGGTTTCTTTGACGACTTAATTACCCCGTTTATGGGTCTTGAGCGCGACAATAACTTACGTCCAGACTCATCAGTCGAAAAACTTGCCAAACTTAAGCCTGTTTTTGGTAAAGGTGAAAATGCGACCATGACAGCGGGTAACTCTACTCCACTGACTGATGGTGCATCTGTTGTTCTTTTAGCTTCTGAAGAATGGGCGAAAGCAAACGGACACGAAGTATTAGCATACTTAAGCTTCTCTGAAACAGCAGCAGTTGACTTCGTGAATAAAAAAGAAGGCTTATTAATGGCGCCTGCTTATGCAGTTCCACGTATGCTTGAACGTGCTGGTTTAAAACTACAAGATTTCGATTATTACGAAATTCATGAAGCATTTGCATCACAAGTGCTTTCTACACTTAAAGCGTGGGAAGATCCTAAATTCTGTAAAGAACGTTTAGGCTTAGATGCTCCTTTAGGTGCGATTGACCGTTCTAAATTGAACATTCACGGCTCTTCTTTAGCTGCGGGTCATCCATTTGCTGCAACAGGTGGTCGTATCCTTGCGACTGCGGCTAAAATTCTCAACCAAAAAGGTTCAGGGCGTATTTTAGTCTCGATCTGTGCCGCTGGTGGTCAAGGTGTGGTTGCCATTGTAGAAAAATAAGTTTTATTTATTTTCTATCAATGCTTTAAAAAAAATCAGCATCTTATTTGGATGCTGATTTTTTTATAACTACTTAAAATTCTAATCAAGTTCAAGAATGACGTTTGAGGAACTGGATCGACTGATCAAAAACTTCATGACTGGCTTTAAACCGCATATTGAAGTTAAAATCATGATTAATATTTTCGGCATAATCTTTGGTGTATATTTTCGAACTGACATCAACACCCAAACTTTTAAGCTTTTTAACCAATGGTTTAGTCTGGATTTGAGTCAAAATATCCTGATCTGTTGCACTAAAATACACAGGTGGAAATTGCGCCGTGACCCACGGATAAGCGGACATCAAGTCTAATTGTTGATCCGTAGGATGAGGATAGCCACTGTATTGGGCAATGACGCTTTGTGCGCCCCAAGAAACGATTTTTCCAGCTTTTGCACTTGAGTGGTATAAGGTTTTTAAATCATAAACACCACTATGTAAAACGAGTCCCTTCACACTTTGAGCAGATATAGACGCTTTCAAATTAAGCTGCTCTGCCATTTTAGGCGCATTTAATGCGGCAACATAACTACTCGTAATATTTGCACCTGCGGAATCACCACTAAAAAATACACGCGATAAGTCGATTGGTAATTGATTTTGGTGCTGAACAATATACTCAACTGCCTGATTTAACTCTAATACCTGCTGCGGATAAGCGGCTTGTGGAACTAAAGTATATTCAACATTGACCACCAAAAAACCTTGATCCGCAATCATTTTCGCATAAGGCAACATACTCTCTTTATTACCGGCAACCCAACCACCACCATGAACCAGAAAGACCACAGGAATCTTTTGATCGACCAACACTTCAGGATAAATAACATCCAATCTTTGACTCGACTGATCGCCATAATTTAGATCGGTTTTAACAATAAGCTGTTGAGTAATATTTTCTTTGGCATATTGTTCAAGATATTGAACATTCTCTCGAGTTTGCTGATTGTCCATTAATTTCGCGACCAGCGTGGTGGGTAAATTTTGACAAGCTGATGAGAAGATCAATAAACCGAAAGCAAAGCAAATCTTCATTTTTTTCAATTGGAACATCTGAACATAATCCATAATTTGATAATGTGCATTTTAGCCTTTTAAATATGCGACCTATGCATGCCAAAAGTAAGTTGAGCTATGAAATTTTATGCGTGATTAATCATTCAAATGTAAAAAAGCTTTGTTATTTTGCTAAATTAAAAATAGCATGCCCATCATTGTATTGATCAGCATGCCAGTATCAATAAAATTTTAAACCACGTCGCTAAAATTAAAAACGATAACCTACCCCCAAATAAGTAATGATAGGGTCGATATCCATTTTGGTCGTGGCATGAATCAGTTGTTTGTTTGTATTGCTATCAAACACATTAATCGTGGCTTTATTATTGAGTTTTGCATAAGACACTGAAGCCACTGTATACCAATTTGGCGTGATATCATAAGTAAATCCAGCAGTTACAATCGGTGCAATCGCATCATCTGCGTCAACATCCACCACTGGATTTGCACTGGATTTTTTACCGTCTAATGCAGCACCGGCCTGTCCATCATGAATATTTTGAATCATGTGACCTGCGGCTTCCAAGTCAGAGCGTATACCAGAGTTTAGTTTAATATCACTAAAATGAGCATACATTACCCCCGCGCCGACATAGGGTCTAAACTTATTTATGCCCGCTCTACCCCACTGATATTGGGCTTCCAGTGCAGGTGTCCAAGCACGTACGGTTGCGGCTTTGCCGTAAGCATCTAAATTGGTAATAGGAATGTCTTTTTTTAGTCCAAGATTATCCCCAATAACACTGCCAGCCAAACCACCTGGCGCGGCAGAACCTGTCAATGGTGCTTTAATAAATCCTTTGCCGTTAATATCAACTTTAGGAGGAATACCTCCAATAAATTGCAATGAAACATTTTCATTTAAATAATAGTTAAAAGTTAGACCAAGAGTATCTACGTCATCCGCTTCTAATCCGCTTCCTTCATTTTGCCAATGATCAATGCCATTAATTGTAGCTACTCCAGACGTAACTGGGGTGACATTACCTTCAGAATCAACAAATCCCAGTAGCTCCCCAACACTTTGCCCACCGCCTTCAGGTTTTTTAAAGACTAAATCCAAAATATCTTTAGCGTTTTCACCTGTAGATGGAAGAGTAGCGTCTGGATCAACAGCACTCATAAAAGCAGGGACTGAGATTTGGCCAACATTGGCTTTAGTGCCACTTGGAACAGAGGTCGAGATATCAAACGGATTTGCTTTTCCCTGTGGCATTACATGTAACCACCCTGCTGACACTGAGAACCTTTTAAAATCAGCTGCATGTACCGCAGAAATGCATGTTACACCAATCAAACTGCAATACATTGTTTTGTAAAATATTTTACTTTTCATATTATATTCCATTTATATTTAGCTCATCATCAATAACAAAACTCAATTTATCGTACAAAAATATTGAGTAAAAATAAGACAAAACCGACAAATGGCATTAAATTAAAAGTCATATATTTCAATATGATAAAATTTAAATATTTATAAAAAACTAACAAATTCAATTAGTAGAGAAATGAAATATTTAATTGTTAATTATGTTAATTTTCATAGAAAAAGTCGCCAATTTTAAAAATCAGTGACTTTAACTATTAGTTTTGAGGCGCATAACCCAGACGCATTTCTAAATGGTCATAACACCACTGGAATATAAAGGTATAAATCAAAATACACATGGTCAAGCCAAAGTCTAAAACAATCGCCTGCCAGATACTCATATTCATGGCGTAGGCCACCATTGGAATCGTTGCAAGCATCAAGCCGCCTTCAAAACCAATGGCATGAAGAATACGAACTTTAATGGTTCGTTTAAGTTGATGCTTATGTTCAAATTTTTCAAAAAAATGGTTAAAAATCATATTCCAGACTACAGAAGTCACCGCCATGGCAATACCTAGCGAGCCTGTGACTTCCATCGGAACATCGAAAATAAAACTCAATGCGATTGCTATGATGACCAATAGAATCACTTCATAGCTCAAGGCATGAATAATTCGTCTTTTGGAAATCAACATTTTAAAACACTCTTTTTGTTTACAGTATGCTTATTTTATTTTTATAATTTTGATAAATCCAATCAGGTTCTTTCAATAATTTTGATAGATGAATATTAATCAAGAACAACTCACCATCTTTAAGACCGTGATGGAAACAGGTTCATTTTCTGCTGCCGCCAGAAAATTAAACAAAGTTCCTTCTGCTGTCAGCATGTCTATTGCTAATTTGGAAATAGATCTTAATTTAACTTTATTTGAGCGAATTGGTCGTGAACCTGTTGCTACCTCTGAAGCACATGTGCTTTATGAAAAGACCAACCAGCTTTTGATTGAAATGAATCAATGGAAACAACAGGCATATGCACTCAGTACAGGACTTGAATCAGTCTTGAATATTGTGATTGCGTCTGAACTATTGGATACCAATTGGACAGATTATGTCAGCTTAGTTTCCAAACAATTTCCAGATTTACAAATTAATATTACCTCTGCACCTCAAGAAGATGCTTTAGCCATGTTGCTTGATCAACGCGCGCAACTGGCATGGATGTTTGAACGGGAGCATCTGGATTATCGTGAACAATTCGTTGAAATCAAAAAAGAATCACTGATTCCTGTCGTCTCCAAAACACATCCTTTGGCGAACATGCAGCACATTCAATTTGAAGATCTGTTAAATCAGCGTCAAATCGTAGTGGCAAGTCGGGATAATACGATTAAACCTGAATTATTGTTTTCTAAAAATTATTGGCGTACAGATAATCATCATTCGGCTTATATGCTGATTGTCAGAAATTTAGGCTGGGGAGTTTTACCCTCAGAAATGTTTCGGGAAAACCCTAGATTAAAACAACAATTGAAAGTTTTAGATCTTCTGGATTTTACGCCCAAATTTGAATATTACATCGATCTAGTCTGGAGTCGAGAAAGTAAGCTAGGATCTGCTGCGCGATATTTAATCGAGCATATTCGACGTGACAGAAAATAATCAATCGACAAGTTTTAACGTGGATTTACAATAGAATATGCTATAACTAAAGAGATAAATATTTTAAACCAAGAATGTTGATTGCAATGACACAAACAGCTTTAGACCAATTAAAACAGGTTACAACCGTTGTCGCCGATAGTAGTGACCTCGAAGCGATTCGCCAGTTTCGTCCTCTGGATGCCACAACCAATCCCTCATTAATCACTGCGGCAGCTAGCCAACCTGAAAATCGTGAACTCATTGAAGCTGCTTATACACAAGCACGTCAAGAAGGCTATCAGGCAGATCAATTAATTGAACGTACCATTGATATTTTGACTGTCAAATTTGGCGTTGAAATTTTAAAGTTGATTGAAGGTCGTGTTTCGACTGAAGTGGATGCGTCGTTATCTTATGATACAGAAGCGACGCTGCAAAAAGCGCGTGAATTGTCCAAACTTTATCAAGATTATGGCATCGATCCATCTAGAGTGTTAATTAAAATTGCATCGACATGGGAAGGTATTCAAGCGGCCAAAGTACTTGAAGCTGAAGGCATTGCATGTAACTTAACCTTATTGTTTGGTTTGCATCAAGCTCAAGCCTGTGCAGATGCGCATATCACTCTCATTTCTCCATTTGTTGGACGTATTCTGGATTGGTATAAAAAGGCTGAAAATATTGATCACTATCCGATCGAAAAAGATCCGGGCGTGATATCAGTCAAAAAAATCTATCATTATTATAAGCAACACGATATCCAGACTCAGGTGATGGGTGCAAGTTTCCGTAGTGTCGATCAGGTTTTAGGTCTAGCGGGTTGTGACCTACTGACGATTTCTCCAGCATTGTTGACTGAATTAAATCAAGATCATCGTCAGGTTGAAACTGTTTTAAGCTCTAAATCAGCATCGGATGCCGAGAAAATCAATCGAGATACGCAAACACGTGAAAGTTTCAAAATTGAACTCGAACATGATTTAATGGCTTTTCAGTTATTACAAAGTGGCATTGATGGCTTTATCAAAGCGCGCGATCAGCTCAATACCTTGCTACGTCAGTCATTTGGAATTGATGCCGAAATTCAACCCTAATATTTGATAATTCACATATTAAAACCGATTTTTGTTATAGTACAAAAATCGGTTTTTTTATGAGTAAATCTTCGTGTTCGGGATTATAGACCTAGCAACTTACATCATTGGTACCTTGTTAATTGTATTTTTACCCGGACCAAATTCTATTTACGTCATGTCGATTGCTTCGCGCTATGGTATTAAAACTGGTTATCGTGGCGCATTTGGTATTTTTACGGGCGATGCGATTTTAATTTTGTGTACAGTACTTGGCGCCGCGTCTCTTATGCACGCTTTTCCATGGATTTTTACTACACTCAAAATTGTGGGTGCACTCTATCTATCTTATTTAGGGTTTAAGCTACTGCAAGCAAGTTATCAACGCTGGAAAAATAAGTCTGTGGAAGAGATTCAAATGGCAGACTTACCGCAACTTGATCAAATTCATCCTTATCGCACTGCACTCGGCATTAGCTTACTTAACCCTAAAGCGATTTTATTTTTCTTGTCTTTTTTTGTGCAATTTGTCGATCCTACTTATCCTTATCCCGCGCTAAGTTTTCTGATTTTATCCATCATTTTACAATGCGTAAGTCTAAGTTATTTAACCATTCTAATTTTTTCCGGAGTGAAATTATCAGCTTTATTTAAATCTCAAGATAAAATCGCTGCGGTCAGTATTTTTATGGTCGGTATTTTATTCTTTGGCTTTGGTTTAAAACTTGCAACTTCAACTTTGTAAGATTTTACCTTTTGTTTAAATCCCTACCTCTTTAGAATACAACCCATGCTTTTCTTTCGCTGAATTTTGAAAAGCATTTTCTTAAACACCTTATGACCTAAAGCTGAATCATGCAAAAATTTATTCGTGATTTTTCACTTCCTGCCGCTTTTGCTGGATTTGTTACTTTTCTGATTGGGATCAGTGTATCTGCTGTGTTGGTTATTCAAGCCGCACAAATACTGGGTGCAACGACCGAACAAATAACCTCATGGTTTTGGGCATTAGGGATTGGGATTGGTTTATCTGGTCTAATTTTGTCATGGAAATTTAAATATCCTGTAGCAACATCATGGTCGACAGCGGGTCTAGCCTTAATTATTGCAACAGGCAGTGGCTATAATTTACATGAAGCGATTGGGGCATTTTTGGTATGTGGCTTAATCACAGCATTGCTTGGTTTCTTTGGTGTTTTTGAAAAAGTCCTCGCTTACATTCCACAAAGTTTGACCAGTGCGATGCTGGCGGGTGTTTTACTTAAATTTGGAATTGCTATTTTTGCCAATATGCAAGATCACTGGCAGTTTATTCTAAGTTTACTTGCCGTGTATATCGTTTCTAAACGTGTTTGGCCACGTTACTGTATTGTCATTACGGTCGTGATTGGCATTATCATCTGCCCATTTTTTATGGAGTTTCATCCTCCAGTTCTACATTGGACTTTGGCAAAACCGGTGTGGATTACACCTGAATTTACGTGGTCTGCAATTTTAGGATTAGCACTGCCCCTTTTTGTCATCAATATGGCATCACAATATTTACCGGGTATTGCCATGATTAAAAGTTATGGTTATCGCCCTCATGTCAATCAACTGATTGGCTGGACGGGTGCAACGCAAACCTTGCTTGCCCCTTTTGGCTGTTATACCGTCAATATTGCCGCGATTAGTGCCGCTGTAAGTCTGGATGATCAAGTGCATCCTGATCCAGCCAAACGTTATATTGCGGGGATCAGTTGTGGATTTTTCTACATTTTAATGGGTTTGTTTGCAGCGACTTTAACCAGTTTGCTGATGTCCTTTCCGTCATTATTCATTATGGCGCTGGCGGGTATTGCTCTGTTTGGTACCATTAGCCACAATATCGCCATTGCCTTTCATGAACCGAACGATCGCGAAGCAGCGCTACTCACTTTTTTATGTAGCGCTTCTGGGGTTCAGTTTTTTGGAATTGGCTCTGCTTTTTGGGGATTAATTGTCGGAATTGTTGTTTCGCTTATATTCAAAGTAAAATTTAAAAAGGGATAAATAACAAACTGCTCTTTTAAATTTCATTGAAACTAAAAATACGATGTTTAAGCCATCGTATTTTTATCCCAATAGGCCTGTTGAACTTGTGGCATTTGATTGAGTTGTTTAATCATTTCATTCATTTCAACAGGGTCTATGGATGTTGCAATTAAGGTTGCCTCTATTTCCACATCTTCTTCCCCAAAAGGTTCAACATCCAGATCCATCAAGGGATAATTCAAACTTTGTAACATTTCGGTGAGTTTATACATCACCATTTTTCGATGATCCTTATGGGCAATCAGATAGATGACATGGGTTACTTCTGACTCAGCATCCAATGGTTGCCGATCCATCATATTGACGAGAGGTCGTAATAAAGTATTCGCGGCGATAATAAATGCTGTCGCCAATATCGCCTCCATAATCAGATCCGAACCCGCTGCAGCCCCCACAGCAGCAGAACACCAAAGTGTCGCTGCTGTGTTTAAACCATGAATATTGCCTTCCTGACGCATAATCACACCTGCACCCAGAAAACCAATCCCAGAAACTACATACGCAATTACGCGTACTGCACCATCTGCCCCTGAAAGATTATTGGCGATATCAACAAAAATTGCAGCACCTAAAGCGACCAGAACATTGGTTCTCAAACCTGCTGTTCTTTGTCGATACTGTCGTTCAAAACCAATCAATCCACCCAATAAAAAAGCAGTGGTCAGACTGATTAAAGTATTAGCCATATTAGATAAACTAGTATTGTGTAAAAATTGCAAAACCATACTGCACCTGTTATTGCCAACCATAACGACGGATATAAATACCTTTTATCCATTGAGTCACACACATATAAGCCAATAAAATACAAGGTAAATACAGAAAATATGTCAATGGTAAAGCTTCTAGTTTAAAGTAATGTGCCAAAGGCCCCATTGGTAAAAATATTCCAATTGCACTAATGATCATCGTCATGACTACCAACGGTGTTGCAGCACAGCTTTGAATAAACGGAATTTTTTTAGTTCGAATCATATGAACGATCAAGGTTTGAGTCAGTAGCCCCACAACGAACCAGCCAGACTGAAACAAGCTTTGCTGGGCTGGTGTATTCGCATCAAATACGAACCACATCATGCCAAAAGTCAAAATATCAAAAATAGAACTTATTGGCCCGAAGACCACCATAAAACGCCCAACTTCTGATGGCTGCCAGCGTTGAGGTTTTTCAAGCTGCTCTTCATCTACATGATCAAACGGAATAGCAATTTGTGAGACATCATAAAGTAAGTTTTGTACAAGCAAATGAATCGGCAGCATAGGCAAAAATGGAATAAATGCACTAGCTACTAATACCGAAAAAACATTACCAAAATTTGAACTGGCCGTCATTTTGATATATTTAAGCATATTGGCAAAGGTTCGACGACCTTCAATGACACCATTTTCAAGTACCATCAGACTTTTTTCGAGAAGAATTAAATCTGCTGACTCTTTGGCAATATCAACAGCCGAATCTACAGAAATACCAATATCCGCCGCACGAATCGCTGCCGCATCGTTAATCCCATCACCGAGAAAACCGACCACATGAGCATTTGCCTTAAGTTGCTCAACGATTCGTTCTTTATGAATTGGACTTAATTTGGCAAAGATAGTGTATTCTTCTACGACTAGTTTTAAATCTTCATCAGATAGTGTTTCTATCATTCCACCCAATAAAACCTTTTCATGAGGAATACCAATTTCTTGACATATTTTTTGGGTCACAAATTCATTATCCCCAGTCAGTACTTTTACACTAACACCATGCGCATGTAATTGTTGTATGGCAGGTCGAGCAGATTCTTTAGGCGGATCCAGAAAAGTGATATAACCAGCCAGAATCAGGTCACTCTCGTCTTTGACTGAAAAGTTTTCACAGATACCATCAAAGTCACGATAAGCTACAGCTACAACGCGTAGACCTTCACGATTATAATGCTGCGTAATTTCTTCAATGTCTTTACGAAGTTGGGCAGTTAACTCTTTGATCTCTCCTTTAATTTCAATATGAGTACAGACCTTAACCATTTCCTCGACAGCGCCTTTAGTCACCATACGAATCTGAGATTGAGGAGTACGGACAATTACTGACATACGACGGCGTTCAAAATCAAATGGAACTTCATCAAGCTTTTTAAAACGTAGCTTTTCAAACTTCATATCCTGATCAACAGCTTCAAGTACAGCTACATCCAACAAGTTCTTGAGTCCCGTTTGATAATAGCTATTTAAAAAAGCCAGCATCAGCACTGTATGTGATTTTTTTCCTAATACATCGACGTGATGTGATAGAAAAATTTTATCTTGTGTCAGCGTTCCTGTTTTATCGGTACATAGCACATCCATCGCACCAAAATTTTGAATGGCATCCAGACGTTTCACTATTACTTTTTTTCTGGATAAAAATACTGCACCTTTCGCAAGTGTTGAAGTCACAATCATCGGGAGCATTTCTGGCGTTAAACCCACCGCAACGGACAAAGCAAATAATACAGCCTCACCCCAATCTCCTTTGGTGAACCCATTAATGAATAAAACAATGGGTGCCATAATCAACATAAACCGAATCAGTAACCAACTGATTTTATTCACACCTAGCTGAAATGAAGTCACGCTGCGATCGGTTGCAGTAACCCGATGTGCCAATGCACCAAAATAAGTTTGAATACCTGTATTAAGCACGACAGCTTTTGCCGTACCTGAGACCACATTGGTTCCCATAAAGACTAAATTATCAAGTTCTAATGGGCTATTTACATCCATACTATGTTGTAATGCATATTTTTCTACAGGCATAGATTCTCCAGTCATGGCTGCCTGTGAGACAAATAAATCTTTTGCCGAAAGAATTCGACAGTCGGCAGGAATCATATCTCCCGCAGAAAGCAAAATAATGTCGCCTGGAACCAGATATTGGATGGGTATTTCAAATTGAATTTCTTTAAGCTGTTTTACTTTCGCGCCATAACGCTGTTGCAGCAAACTCAAATCTGAATAATTAATCTCACGACGCAACACCATGGCCGTATTCGTGACCATGGCTTTGAGCGATTCTGCGGCTTTGTTTGACTTAGACTCTTGCCAATATCGCAAAAATGTTGAAAGCAATACCATGATGCTAATAATGACTGACCCAGTCAGATCATCTGTGAGGAATGCGACAACAGCCAAAAGACTCAGTAATACATTAAAAGGATTACGATAGCAGTACCACAGATGTTGCCACCACGTTAACGGTTTTTCCTGTGCAACCTCATTAAGTCCAACTTTAAGCTGCTGCTCTTGTGCTTCAACTTCAGTTAAACCCTCTTCATGCGAAGATAAAGTATTTAAGAGTGCTTCACTTTCAAGTGTTGAATAATGTCTTAATTGCACTGCCAGAGTTTGCCCAATTTCTTTGGCATAACTAGATTGATGCAATTCTTTAAAAGAACTATTTCGAATAAAGAAACGTTTTAAATGAAAAGTTTCCAGAAAGCGTGTAAATAGACGTTGCCATAGATCATATTTCATGTAGAGATCCCCTTTTTTCAGGCATACGAAGCCGCACTTTATTTAGATGAATAAAGTGGATTTGCAATAAATGATTTAGAAAATAAGTGCTTTGGTTCTAAATAATCAGATTAGGGCGTAAAACTTAAGCCAAAGCCAAACCATCGCTCTCGAAAAGTATTCAAGTGCTGTCCAATGGAGGCTTCAAAAGTCAGAATATTAGGAAGGATAGAATAATGAATAGCGCTTTGTAACAAAGGCGCATGTTGATCTTGGTTATAAGTTTCAACACTAACACTTGTTTTTGGCGTTAAAGCAAGGTTAGATGCCAAACTCCAGCGCAGTAAATTCAAGTTTCGTGGTGAATATTGATAGCCAATATTACTATCTATATGCAGAGAATTATTAAGATAAACTAAAGAAAAAGGAATGTTAAGAAACCACTGAATGGACTCTTTATCTTTTTCATTCTGCTGGGAAATTTGAAGGCTGGCAGCCATTCCCCATTGACTCATGGGTTGGATTACACCTTTAACTTGAGCGGACCATTGCCCTTTCCCAGCATCAACAAATTGATCAGTATAGGAAATCAAACTTTCAACCCCCTCAATGAACTGGCAAGCTGTATTCAATTGATAGCTTGCCTGTGAACCTGACGGGCGTGTTACAGCGGATTCCAACTGGCAATTTTTTGCAGACACAATGTCTGCATCGTCTGTATTCAACAATGGATCTGCTTTGGCATATTGTGAAAGCAACATACAGATCCAGATGCAAAAGCATTGAATACTATAAAGTTTTAAAATTGAAGCATGTAACCACATTAGCTTCTCCCACATTTTAGAAGGAGTCTAAGCAGGCAGTATTACGCCCGAATGAAAATTCAGCGTGATTCAATATAGATATGGATATAAATGTGATGACAAACTATCTCATTGCAAGATAGTCGCCCTAAGTAGTGACTTTTCTTGCTCAGATGACAGTATGCATAACCAATTTACAGCATAACCTCGAACAACTTCCCACTTAGGGTCTCCTCATATTAAATTTGGCTGTATTATATTTAGATTTTCTTAATTTACAAGTCCTTTTAGTGCAACTTTTTACAGATAAAATACAATTACTGCAAAAACATCATCTGCATCGATTAAAGTTCTTTGACCACGACTGTTTTCGCCATTTTATCGTGCCAACCCTGTTTTTTTGAATCAAATGCAATCCAGATGAATCCGAGCATAAAAACCAAAGTAGATGGTATATATCCAATATAACGAATAATCGACTGACCTAAAGTCAGTTTATTACCCGTTTTTTCATCTAGTACCTTTAAACGCATCAAACGCTTGCCAGGTGTTCCACCTAAATATAACCAAAAGAGAATCGTGTATAAAAATGGGAAAATATAATTGACTAGAATATCAAACCATAGCGAAGCTTTTTGATCAGCCAAACCAGTAGAAAAAACCAGATCATAATTCCCCTGATAAAAAATCCATGCTGAAGGTATGATGGCTAACATCATAATCAGTGTATCAATAATCGAAGCGCCACAACGAATCCAAAAGCCTGCGTATTCGTATTTATAAGACATGTTTTCCTCTCATTGTTGTTATCAAGGCAGTATTTTAGTTAAACACTATCATTGATTTTATCCTAATCTAAAAAAGTGAAAGGCGAAATATGCAACGTCATCATCGTGCATACTATTTATGCAAACAAAAGAAACCATTTAAAATTTTTAAAAAGTGATAAGTTTTATTCTATGGAGCCTATACAAATAATAATAATTTTTAGAAACACAATCTTCTGATACTGTGTTAGCCTAAAAGCATAAAAGATTTTTAGAAACAATAAATTAAGAGGAAATATTATGTCTTATCATCGTATCTTGGTTCCAGTCGATGACTCACCTCTTTCAGATGCAGCAGTGAAACATGCTGTAGATGTTGCGAAAGCATTTAATAGCACTGTAACGGTAATGAGTGTGGTTGCCGTTGATCCTTTTGTCGGTGTCGATTTTTATAAGGTTGCACCTGCGGTTACTGAACATTTGTTTGAAGCTGAAACAAATGCAGAAGCACATTTACAAAAAATAAGTGATATTTTCAGCTCCAATGGAATTGAAACAAACACCAAAATTATTAGAGAAGAACCTACAGCAACAGGAATCTTAAATATTGCAGATGAAGTGAATGCAGACTTGATTATCATGGGATCACATGGACGTTCAGGTCTCAAAAAATTAGTGCTAGGTAGTGTTGCACAGAAAGTACTTGCTGAAAGTCCTGTACCTGTTTTGATCGTCAAAGCTTAACAAGTAAAAACCTAAAAAAACCGCTTAAGCGGTTTTTTTGTTTAAACGTTTTCGTCTTGGAAATATTTAAGCCAGAATGCTTCTCGACATGTCGAATTAAACTGAATGCGCTTAGGGGTGATATGCTCTAGTCGATGTTGATGATCGACGACTTCATAGCTAATCCAATGCTCACGACAAGCTTCTATCTCGATGGCTGTTGCATCATGCTCTTCAATCTTGCGAATGGTAATGCCATTTTCAAACTGAAAAAGCGACATTTTTCCAATAACTTGAATATCACCATCAAACCATTGTTTTATTTTTTCCTCTTTATCCACTACCTGATGTTCCGAAGGTTGCTCTGGATATAGAATACTTTGAACATATTTTGAGAGATGAGACATCACACACGCAGTCATGCATAAGGTGGCAACATGATACCACCAAAGTATAAAATAATGTGCTTATAAATTTACTTGCGTAGCAAACAATCAAACGTCGTTAGAAATCTTCTTTATGACTAAACATTTTCTCACTTTTCAGGGAAAGCAGTAGTCTGCTGCATAACATTACTGCATAACCCAACTCAGTGAATTATGCAGCAGATCATTTCAATTAAACACTTAAAATACTATTTAAGGTTTCAGTCACATTTTTCGACTTCACACGAGACTGTAAAGCTTTTAAAGCACCTTGTACATGACTACGCTGAGGTTCAGCCAGTGTGTACCAACGTGACAATACCTGTAGTAAACGCGAACCTAAAATCGGATTTTTTTCATCGAAGTATTCTGCTAAACCAATATAGTGTTCAACACCAAAACTCCATGCATTGACAGGATTATTACTCAAGCCGCCACTTACCGCACGTACACGGTTAGGCGTACCCAAATCATAATCTGGATGCTGTGTTAAGGCATGAATGCTCGCAGCAGTTGCACTTGGATTGGCTGCCTGTACCATAAACCATTGATCAAGCGATAAAGCTTCATCCTTATAACGATCATAGAAATCATCCAAGGCTTGCTGTGCTTGTGGCGCATCATTCCAGACCAATACACGTAACGCTCCCATGCGCTCTGACATGTTATGGGTGTGTTGATACTGGTTGTAAGCCAATTCAAATGCACCGACATCACCCTGACGCGCCATCATACTCAGCATGATATTTTTTAAAGCACGCTCACCCATCGCTTGAGAGAAATCATTTTGCAAAGATGGATCAAGTGACAAATAAGTTTCTTTCCAGAAAGTAGCTAATTCACGTGCCAATGTTTCCAGAACCGAGTTACGTTTTTCCTGTACTACTTGTGGTTCATAATCACGATCAATACGACTACCCAAATACCCTTCTGTTGGCACATCAAATAAACGCGAGGCGAGTAGCGGATCTTTACGCACTAAATCAGGTAGCGTATTTTTAATGGCTTGAATATAAGGTTGAACATCATGATCTTTAAGCAAAATCCGCTCAAGCAAAGTTTGACTGGCTTGCCATTGATTAAAACCACTGGTTTCATGCTGAATCAGAAATGCCAATTCATCATCGCTATAGTCAAACTCCAAGTTCACAGGTGCAGAAAAATTGCGTAACAAGGATACAACTGGTTGCTCGGCGACCTGTGTGAATTCAATACTAGCAGTATCTTGATCAAATAGATAAACCCCATCTTGAACAGCATCGACAAATAAATCTGGAGAATGAAGCGTATATTGTTCACCTGTTTTGGCATTAAATAATGCAAGCGCGACAGGAATTGGGACTGCTTTTAAATTTGGATATTTCGGATGCGCTTTTAAACTTTGTTTAAAGTTTAATCGATAAGTTTGTTTTTGAGCATCATACTCGGCATTGACTTGGAGTTTAGGCGTACCTGGCTGGTTATACCATGTCAGAAAATTCGATAAATCTATACCTGAACCTGATGATAACGCATCCACCCAGTCTTCGACTGTCACGGCTTGACCATCATAACGGCGGAAATATTCATCTGTCCCTTTACGGAATTTTTCTTTTCCAAGTAAAGTTGACATCATACGGTTAATTTCCGCACCCTTTTCATATACGGTAGCGGTATAGAAATTATTGATTTCAACAAAATGATCTGGTCTTGGTGGATGTGATAATGGTCCAGCATCTTCTGGAAATTGATGTGCTTTCAGCACTGCAACATCATCAATGCGTTGTACCGCCGCCGATTGTAAATCTTCTGAAAAAGATTGATCACGAAATACAGTTAAGCCTTCTTTTAAACAGAGTTGAAACCAGTCGCGGCAAGTAATACGGTTACCTGTCCAGTTATGAAAATACTCATGAGCAATCACCGATTGCACGCGCATAATCGCGGCATCGGTGGTGTATTCTTCATCTGCCAATACACATGAGGTATTAAAAATGTTTAATCCTTTATTTTCCATCGCGCCCATGTTGAACTGACTCACCGCAACGATCATGTAATTATCCAGATCGTAAGCGCGGCCATAGTGTTCTTCATCCCAACGCATCGAATGTTTTAAGGCTTCCATGGCGATATTACATTTTGGAATATCTTTTTCGATGGCATAAATTTCAAGTGCAACATCACGACCTTCAGAAGTCGTGTAACGGTCTTTTAATACCGCCAAATCACCAATCACACAGGCAAATAAATAGCTAGGTTTCTTGGTTGGATCTTGCCAAATTGCAAAATGACGATTCTCACCCACTTCACCAGTTTCCAGTAAATTACCATTGGCGAGCAATACAGGATATTTTTTATCGGCTTCAACACGGGTGGTAAATTCAGCCAAAACATCTGGACGGTCTGGATAAAAGGTAATTTTACGAAATCCTTCTGGTTCATTTTGGGTGACAAACAAATCCCCCGCTTTATATAAACCTTCGAGTTGCGTGTTGCTTTCAGGATGAATCATCACTTGAGTATTTAAAATAACATCATCAGGTACGTTGGCAATGACCAGCTGCTCAGAATCAAGTTGATACTGATCGGCTTGTAAACTTTGCCCATTCAATATAATCGATTTCAACTCTAAATCACGACCTAATAACACCAAATCCCCAGTAGTTTGACGTTTCATGACCAAGGTTGCGTCGACAATCGTGTGATCATCATAGACCTGAATATCAAGGTTAATCGACTGCACTAAAAATGAAGGTTTTTGATAGTCTTTAAGATATACCGTTTGATCCGCCTGAACGTGTGGATTTGCCGCAATATTCATATATTTTCCTATGTCGCCACTTGTATCGTGGTATCAGTATTTATTGTGTATGAATCTGATCATACGCCAACTTAACTGAAGTGTCTGTGTTGTTTCACGTTAAAATTTACATGGGTGTAAGGCTTTGATTTTTCAATTCCCCACGAGTTAAAATTATTGATATTGCTTCATATCTTATGTAAGAACATCTGTTCAGCATTACCATAGCTATCTCACTGGTTACAGATTAACCAACAAATCTACACATGTGCTTGCATGGATTACGTCGAATTACTTTTTTTCTAAACTGCTTACAGTTTGTGCACGTTTTTTGCTTTGTCTTAAATGACGTCATTAGTCAAAATAAAAACTCAATCTATGCTATACACACAAAATAGCCGAGAGGTGACATAAGATGGAATTAACTCAACACTTGTACCGCGCTGAAAATATCAAAGCTATTCATGATTTACATGATGCAGGCGTCGCTCATAACGTGATTGCCGTATTTATGACTGCCGAGGGTATAGATATTCAGCCACAGGATGTGACCAGTATCGTCAATACTTATGATGCGCTGGGTAAAGAAAAACTACCAAGCAAGAAAGTGAAAGCACTTATTGCTGCCAAAAAATTAGGACAGCATGACGAGTCCTTGCCTTGCCCTGTTTAAATAAAGCAATTTTTTAGATCAAGAAAGCCTGAACTTTACGGAGTTTGGGCTTTTTCATTTGATGGAGTTTCAATTATTCCAGTTTCCCCTGACCATTCGACTCAGAGCAAGCTATAATCTTCTTTTTACTTACGTATAATTTTCGCATGATTTTGAATATTCTGAAAAAACAGCTTGATGAAAGTACACTTTGCCCTTTATGTCAGGCAGCGATGTACTTTGTGGAAGCTGATCAATTTGATCAGGAGGTTCTATTTCATGAATGCAGCCATTGTCAGCACCAAGTCTTTGCTGATGCAAAAATGGTCTGTCATTGTGCAACTTGCACCAAACAACGCAAAAAAATGATGCAGGATACTCTGCAACAAGAACAGCGTAAAAATAAAATTAAAGATGACATCATCTATAATCTGGAAGACTTAAGTTTATTACATAAGCTTTATCTTTTAGCCCTACTCGATGATCGAATTCAGGATAATCTGCCACATGATGAATATATTTACTGGGATCGAGTCAAATATGAATACATTAGCCCAAATTATTTATTTCAATATGGCTTGCTCAAAGAGTTGATTAAATTGGGTATTTTGGCTCCCAAAAACCTTCAGGATGATCAGCACATCTATTATTTAAGAGTCCGTTTAGATGGCTACAACGAACCCAGTTTATTTAGTATCGCCCAACAATTACGTTATTGGTTTTACGAAAACTTAAGCCTAGGCATTCCCTACAAAACTTCAGATGAAGTGAAAGATGTTTTATTTTTAGTGCTTTATCAGGAAATTATTCAATTTATGCAAATGTACTGCCGTACATGGGGCATACAAATTGCAGGTAATCGGAGCTTTCAGCAATTTTGTTATCGTTTGCTCGATAGCTTGGCTGTGGGTCAAGTTTATTATCTTATTCAAACTGCTTTGGATTATTTATATAATAAAAAAGCCTTACAGCCACGTAATGAAAACTTTATTAATACTAATATTTTAAAAAAGACCTTGGAGCAATATCGTGAGCGCTCACTCAATGAAAAATGGGAAACATCTACGCTACCACGCCCAATGAATTTACCTCTAAGTAAAATGAGTCAAATTTTTTTGTTCCATTTTCTATCTTATGATGAGCGTATTTTCATTCAACCGATCTGGCGCGCATGGCGAAAGATTGAACCTCGACTTAATTTTTATTCGATCAAACGTTGTATGTATTGTGGTTCTCATGATTTAGAAGTGGATTATGATGCTGCCGATTATGTGTCTTTGATTTGTCGACATTGCAAACATCAAGATCATTATTTTACGCAATAATTTTTATAAGTTTTAAGGGGGAAAATATGTATAACTCATCTAATATTATCGACTATGTCATTGAGGCGTGGGAAAAATTACAACAGCAAACACCACTAGTTCAATGTATTACCAATAGTGTTGCAGCAAATTATGCAGCCAACGTTCTGCTCGCCGCAGGTGCATCTCCTGCCATGATTGATAACCCATTTGAAGCGGAAGCATTTACCAAAATCAGTGGTGCACTCAGCATTAATCTCGGAACACCAACCACTGAACAAATGCAAGCCATCAGGATTTCAGCAAAAACTGCTCATGAAAATCAAATTCCGTGGGTATTAGATCCAGTTGGTTATGGCGCTGTTTTGAAATGGCGAAGTGATACGGTCGATGAATTACTGCAATATCATCCCTCTGTAATTCGTGGCAATGCATCAGAGATCAGCGCACTTGCAGGAAGTTTATCTCAAAGCAAAGGCGTAGACAGCACCTTAAAAAGTGATGATATGTTCCAACTTGCACAAGGCTTGCTGAGTAAAGCCAGTTGTATTGCCATATCTGGAGAAACCGATTACATCTTGTCGACAGCCATGACCTGTATTGTCAAAATTCGTGGCGGTAGTCATCTACAACCCAAAATTACCGCGACAGGCTGTGCTTTAGGTGCGTTGATTGCAGCATATTCTGCGGTTGCACCCATTCATTTAGCCACCATTGCAGCCCATGTTCATTTCGCGATTGCAGGTAAGCTTGCTTATGATCAGGCTCAAACGGTGGGCAGTTTTAATACCATGTTTATGGATTATATTCATATGATGGATGCCAATTTAATTGAGCAATATGCCTGTATCGAATTGATTTCGGATGATTAATGAGCACTTATTCTAAAAAAGAGACGAAAATCATCGTCTCTTTCCATGATTTATTTTAACAGCAGATAAATATCTGTGACTAAATCTGCTTCATTCACTTCATGTACAAAATTATGATAATGAAAAAAAACTGGATAATCGCCAGCTTGTTCCTGTTGTTCAGGTAACCAGTTTCTAAATAGAAAATACACGCTTTCCCGAATCTGATCGTGACTACCTAAATGCCGAATCATGGCATAACGCCCTGCTGGAATTTCACCTATTTTGATTCCATCGTCTTTTTGAGCAAAAGGTTTATCGATTGAACCCGCAATATCAAAGCGAAATTCCTTTTCAGGCGTCTGCTCTGGATCAGAAAAAGGTATGCCATAGGTTGCAGATTTTCTGACTGGAGATAGTCCTGTTCTTTTACGCCATTCAATAAACTTGGCCGCAGTTTCAAATACTTTTTCAGGCGAACCAAGATGCGAAATATAAACTATTTTCTCTAGCGGTCGCTCAATGATATTTACGTTCATGTCTAACTCACTTTTAGGGGTGAAATACACAAACTTCGTATGCCAATTTTGCCAGTTAGGCTCAGTTCTAAAAGCACTCGGAGTCTGGTCAAATGAACGTTTAAATGCTCTCGTAAATGCTTCAGGACTGTCAAATCCTGAATTGAAAGCAATATCAATAATTTTGAGTTCTTGATTAAATACCAGTTGAAATGATGCACGTTTGAGTCGCAACATCTGCGTATATTTCATCACATTGATACCTAAATGTGCGTAAAAAATACGATGAAAATGAAAGCGTGATAATCCTGCAATTTCGCTTAATCGCTGTAGATTGAGTGGTTCACCCAAATGTTGTTGAATATAATCACAGACACGTTTTAGTTTCAGATCATACGCCATCATAGCTTCAATACTTGTTCATTTGACAGAAGCATTATGAAAGGATTAAACACACCGATCCTGATCAAAATTGCGATTTAATCACGTGTTTAAAATAATCCTGTTTCGGCATTTCAATTAATTCTACACAGCTTTGCACAGGAAAATCTTGCTGCTGTAAGGTAGAGTAAGAAAGTAATACTTTCAGAACATTTTCCCCAATTTCCTGCTTTTGCTGTTGATCACGTCCAGACAAAAGATAAACTTTAACATGCACATAAGCTTGCTGTTCAGCCCCAAGCCCAATTACAAAAACATCATCCATGTGCGCTCTGGATTTAATATCAAGAGCTTCGCAATAACCAGTTTCCACCAGTGCCGTGTTGATTTTCAATAATAATGGTCTAGGTTCAAAATCTTTCAGATTTGCAGAATAATCAACAATCACATGGGGCATAATCAAATCGTCCTATTCAATAAATAAGAGTGCTAAACGGACCTGATCATAGCCCATACGTGGACTGGTTAATTCCACAATCGGTCTAAGTTTGATGGAACCGTCATCATTAAAATTTTCTGGGCGTTTGCTTTTTTGCACACGTTTATAGAGTTTTCTGATTTGTTCAACCACTTCATCTCCCGGATGTGCAACAGAAATATCGAGTCCTTGTTCTTTTTGTAGACGTGCCAGATGGTTAATAATGGTCGCAGGTGTTAAACCACGTTCCGTTGCAATATCCTGAATATCATAGCCTTCTTCAAATAAAGCACGGGTTTCATCCAGTGTTGCTGAACCATAGTTTTGCTTTTCACCTTTGGCCAGTTTTTTCTCGTTTCGTTGAATCTCAGTTACATTGAGCGTACCACCGCAGTGACGGATAAACGCTTTATGTTGATCACTTAAATCAGTATCAAGAAAATGCTCTTCTGCATCCTGAGATAATTCCTGAAAACGTTTATCGGCTTTTAGAGCCAATGTATCCAGTTCCAATGCCTGATCATTAAAACCTAATAAACGTAACCCTGTTAAGGATTTTAATCGCGACAAAGCCACATAGCCCTGTCCTTTTTCAAAGGTATGCGATAGATTAATTTCTGCGGCTTCAAGGGTCATGCCCTGACTTTTATGAATGGTAATCGCCCATGCCAAACGCAGTGGAATCTGCTGAAAACTGGCAATGCTTTTACCTGCTTCATTTTCAATTGACCATGTTTCAGGTTCAACAAGCAAAGTCGTGCCATCGGTTAATTTTACTTTGGGCAAAATGCCATGTTCATCATCTTCTTCAAAAGCAATGACTTCACCCAAGCTGCCATTGATATAACCCATATCGAAGTTATTCTTTACAAACATGACTTTGGCATGTTTTTTCAACATTAATTCTTCAGGAGCGCGTACAGAAGACTTTAAGGTTTCCAGCATTTTCTCGTTGCCATCTAGCACAGCATTGAACTGATGTTCTTCAGTTTCAATTTCATTGAGATGTTGAAAATTAATATTATCTACATCCATATTATGCGTGTAGAGTCGGGTAAACGTATCCCCAATATCTTGTTGGCGCGATTGTTGCAAAGCCTGCGTATGTTCTTGCTGAATATTCTGCGCACGTATGGCATTTAAAATCTGATTTAGAATTTCATCATCCTGACGATGCTGTTCAGTCAAATAGCAGACTCGAAATTTGGCCTCAACCCATGCATCCGACATAAAACAGAACTTGTCACGATTACGTTCGTCGTTTTTTCCTACAGGTGGTAACTGGAAAAAATCACCTGCCACAATGACTTGAATCCCACCGAAAGCCTCATCACTTTCTTTAAAATATTTTAAGACCTGATTGACCAGATTAAGCTGTTTGGCATGCAGCATTGAAATTTCATCAATAATTAAAACTTGTGCATTTTCAAGATGTTCTTTTAAATATTTACGCTCTTTCATGCGTTTGAGATCATCATCAGATAAATGATCTTTAATGCCAATCCCGGCCCAAGTATGAATGGTCATCCCATTCATATGCGTTGCTGCAATGCCTGTAGATGCAGTCACTGCAACAGGCACTTTACGGGCTTTTAAGTAATTAATGTATTGATTCAGGGTATATGTTTTTCCTGCACCAGCCGAACCTGTTAAAAACACATTTTCACCCGCTTTTAATAACTTCAGTGCAGTTTCTTGCTTCATAACCTGATCATTTCCATAAAACAGCCCATAGCTTAACGACTTTCATGCAAAAGTGAAATCCGAAAGCGACTCAAAATATTAAAATAAATAAATATCAAATAGATACAACAATATTTTTATTGGTAGGTTTTTGGTAGGTAGGAAAAAAATAGTCAAATCAGAATACTAGCTTCACGGTGAAGATCACCTGTAAAAACAAATGGACTAATGGAAGAAGGAATCGCTCCATGGCTTTAAAAAATATTGCTGACCAAACAAATGGTTTTTATATCCCATGTGTTTCCCTTTTTGGGCCAGGCTGTGCCAAAGAAATTGGAACCAAAGCACAAAATTTAGGTGCAAAAAAAGCGCTGATTGTCACCGATGCAGGTCTGTTCAAGTTTGGGGTGGCAGACACGATTGCTACATACTTAAAAGATGCAGGGGTAGACAGTCATATTTTCCCAGGTGCAGAACCCAACCCAACCGACAAAAACGTACATCATGGTGTCGATGCCTATAACGACAATCAATGTGATTTTATTGTGTCGCTTGGTGGTGGTTCATCACACGATTGCGCTAAAGGAATTGGGCTCGTAACCGCAGGTGGCGGACATATTCGTGACTATGAAGGCATCGATAAAAGTAAAGTTCCGATGACTCCATTGATTGCGGTCAATACCACAGCAGGTACTGCCTCGGAAATGACACGTTTTTGTATCATTACCAACACCGATACCCATGTCAAAATGGCCATTGTTGATTGGCGCTGTACCCCTCTTATTGCGATTGATGATCCTAAACTGATGGTTGCCAAACCAGCCAGTTTAACTGCTGCCACTGGTATGGATGCCTTGACGCATGCAGTTGAAGCCTATGTTTCTACCGCAGCCAATCCAATTACCGATGCCTGTGCAGAAAAAGCGATTTCTATGATTAGTGAATGGCTCAGCCCTGCGGTTGCCAATGGTGAAAATCTGGAAGCACGTGATGCCATGAGTTACGCGCAATATCTGGCTGGCATGGCATTTAACAATGCTTCACTGGGTTATGTACATGCGATGGCGCACCAGTTAGGCGGTTTCTATAACTTACCGCACGGGGTTTGTAATGCGGTGCTATTGCCACATGTCTGTGAATTTAACCTAATCGCTTGTCCAGACAGATATGCACGCATTGCGGAACTGATGGGCGTGCAAACACAAGGCTTAACTCAAAATCAAGCCGCACGCGCAGCGATCAATGCGATTCGTGAGTTGTCCCAATCGATCGGAATTCCATCTGGACTGACCGAATTGGGTGTGAAAACCGAAGATTTGGCGGTTATGGCTGAAAATGCACAAAAGGATGCTTGTATGCTGACCAATCCACGCAAGGCAACTCATGCACAGGTGGTAGAGATTTTTAAAGCAGCACTTTAATGACTTGAATTTCTCAAAATTATTTAACAGTCTCCAACTTTTATCCTTAGAGCAAGCTTCTCTCTCCAACCAGCTTGCTCAATTGAGGGAGTATTTCTCCAAGATATTCCCTCTTTTTTTACTTCGTTGAATTGACAAAACCAACATTTCATACAAGGATGACAACATGATTTAAAACACAAATGAATAAAAATATGAATCAATACACTCCAGATATTCTAGGTGAAGGCTACCAACAACTGACTTTAAACTTTCCTGATGATTACGAAGGCAAAGTCATTGCGACATTAGTCAGAAAAAAAGCAGCGATACCCACTTCCAAAGCCGTTTTATACATTCATGGCTTTATCGATTATTTTTTTCAGACTGAAATGGCTGAACAATTTAATCAACATGGTTATGATTTTTATGCGCTGGATTTGAGAAAATATGGTCGCTCTCATCTTCCTCACCAGATTTTATATAACGTACTCGATCTGAATGAATACAATGCCGAGATTGCTGAAGCCCTTAATATTATTGGCGAGGAAAATCATCGCCAGATATTGTTAGCAGGACATTCTACAGGTGGACTCACTGCGACACTATATGCTGCACATCATCCTGATCATCCTCTGATCAAGGCACTCTGGGCCAATAGCCCATTTTATGACTTTAATATGAATTCGCTAAAAAAAGCGCTAGGCGTACCTTTTTTAAGTCAAATTGGTCGTTACCTCCCTCAAGCAAAATTTCCGAGCGGTTTAAATAAATGGTATGTACCTAGTTTGCATCGAGATTACTACGGTGAATGGTCATTTGATTTAAACTGGAAACTGCCTAATATGAAGAAAGTCCAGTTAAGTTTTATTCGTGCTATTCATGTTGCACAAAAAGAAATTCATCATGGCGTTAAACTTACAATTCCTGCACTGGTCATGCATTCGAATCAAACCAAAAATCCAAGAAGATGGAGTAAAAAAGCGACGCAAAGCGATGTAATTTTGGGCGTAAAAGATATCGAAAAGTATGCTAGAAAAATTAAGGGTGACGTAACCACCCAAACCATTCATCATGGTCTGCATGATTTAGTACTATCTGCTGAGCCAGTTCGCAGTCAGGTTTATCAGCAATTATTTGATTGGTTAGAAATCAAAATGCCTTAAAATCTATTGTTCTGCCTGCTGATATTTAATTAATGATTGGTGGGCAGGATGATCAGTCGGCAATAGCTCGATTAATCGCTCGACCGCATCAATCGCTTCAGGGAAACGCGCCACGTGTTTCAGTAACATATCAGTTTCTTTGGCTTTGAAAATCGCATCACTTAAACGTGATTCTAGACAATCTCGCCACGCGCATAGGAATGGACTCTCGGTTTTTGCCAGAAAAACCCCTGTATACAACTGTAATGCCGACGATACATAACCAGAATCCAATGCATTTTCAGCCTGTAAAAAATCAGCTTCAACATGTGCCAATAAGCGATAAGGACGTGAGCCGAGCATTCCCCCAAGCACATCGCGTAACTGCGACATTTCAGCTTTTAGCGTTCCCATACTGACTTTACGTTCACCATATAGCGCCTGATGTAGCGTTTCCAGATTTAGACCTTGTGGACATAGCGCCAAAATACTCAAAATTTCGATCTGGCGTGGTGTTAGCACTAAATTTTTTCCATTAAATAGCACCTGTGGAATAGAAAATGCCCGTATATACAATTGTTGGCGCTGTTGTTCCTGTAAAGCTGTTTGAATGATTGAGGCACAACGTTCAGCAGCCAAAATACCCAAAGAATTATGATTCGTCCATGTCGTGGATAAATCGATCACTCCCAGTAATTGCCTCGAATGCGGATCAATAATCGGGGCAGCGTAACAGACCCAATCTTGTACCGACTGCATATAATGTTCATTGGAAAATACACAACTAGATTGGCGAGTTTTGATGGATAAGGCTAATGCATTGGTTCCCACCATTTCCTCACCCCACTGCCCACCTTCAACAAAATGCACTCGTTCAGCCGCACTACGCATCTGTTGACTTGCTGCTGTCCAGATAATGGTACTACCGACATCCCCTACTGCAATCACCATGGATGATTGTTCAGCTACATGTTTCAGATCATTGCCACAATACTGTAAGGCAATATCCAGTGCAGACGGCTGTTTTTGGGCTAAGGACAATAACGGCGCAGCAGATCGTTCTTTAGGAATTGCAGCAGATACCGAGCGTTGCCAAGAGCTGGCAATACTTTCATTGACTTGACTCGTTTGTTCTGTCTTGAGAATACTTTGTTGACGAAGTGTCTCAACCGTGTGGCGCTGTTCCCTGAGCTTTTGTTTTGTAACCATTTGTATATTCCCTGAAAATTGTCATGGTCTCCAACCTTTCTCCAACCTTCGTTTTTATATGCTAACTGCATAGTGTACAAAAGTACCTTATACCAAAGCTGTATAAGCTTCAAATTTGATATGTATATCAATGATAAGCAAAGGAATATTTATATGCGTTACATCGATCCTAATCAACCTGGTTCTAAGGTTCAATTTAAATCTCAATATGAAAACTTTATTGGTGGGCAATGGGTTGCCCCTGTAAAAGGAGAATACTTTGAAAATATCTCTCCTGTCGATGGCAAAGTATTTACAAAAATTCCGCGCTCAAGCGTGGAAGATATCGAGTTAGCATTGGATGCAGCCCACAAAGCTAAAGCACAATGGAACAAAGCTTCACCTACGACGCGTTCAAATTTATTGTTAAAAATTGCTGATCGTCTTGAAGCAAATCTGGAAATGTTAGCGGTTGCTGAAACATGGGACAACGGCAAGCCTGTACGTGAAACACTGGCAGCGGATATTCCATTGGCGATTGATCATTTCCGTTATTTTGCAGGCTGTATCCGCGCACAAGAAGGCGGCATTTCAGAGATTGATGAAGATACCATCGCCTACCATTTTCATGAACCTTTAGGTGTCGTAGGTCAAATCATTCCGTGGAATTTCCCCATTTTAATGGCCGCGTGGAAACTTGCACCTGCTTTAGCTGCGGGTAACTGTATTGTACTAAAACCTGCTGAACAAACGCCTGTTAGTATTTTGGTACTGGTTGAACTGATTCAAGACCTTTTACCAGCGGGTGTACTCAATATTGTCAATGGTTATGGTGTAGAAGTTGGTCGTCCATTGGCGACCAATCCACGTATTGCAAAGATTGCCTTTACGGGTTCAACCAAAGTTGGTCAACAAATCATGCAATATGCGACTGAGAATATTATTCCAGTCACGCTTGAACTTGGTGGTAAATCACCCAATATTTTCTTCGAAGATATTCTGGATAGAGAAGATGACTTCCTTGAGAAAACCTTAGAAGGCTTTGCCATGTTTGCTCTGAATCAGGGTGAGGTTTGCACTTGTCCTTCTCGCGCACTGGTTCAAGAAAGCATTGCCGATCGTTTTCTTGAAATGGCAGTTGAACGTGTTAAAAAAATCAAAACAGGTCATCCATTAGACACTGACACCATGATTGGTGCGCAGGCATCCAAGCAACAATTTGACAAAATCATTGGTTGTATCGATACCGGTCGTAATGAAGGTGCGCAATTGCTAACAGGCGGTGATGCACGTCATGACGTGGATGGTGGTTTTTATATTGAACCAACTATTTTCAAAGGCAATAATAGTATGAAAATTTTTCAGGAAGAAATTTTCGGACCTGTCTTGTCGGTCACGACATTTAAAGATTTTGACGATGCGATGCGCATTGCCAATGATACGGTTTATGGTTTAGGTGCGGGCGTTTGGTCTCGTTCTGCGCATACCTCTTATCGTGCAGGTCGTGCAATTGAAGCGGGTCGCGTTTGGACCAACTGTTATCACATTTATCCTGCGCATGCTGCATTTGGTGGTTATAAACAATCTGGTATTGGTCGTGAAAACCACAAAATGATGCTGGATCATTATCAACAAACTAAAAACTTATTGGTCAGTTATTCAACTAAACCGATGGGCTTTTTCTAAAACCAATTTTTAGACATTAGACTCCTTTCATTATTGTTTAATCCCTCTTTATTTTTCCCATAAGGAGAAATAAAAGGGATTTATAAAAGAAGTCTATTCAATATAGAGGTGATTGAGTCACCTCTTTATTTTCAAAAGAACTTGAATTGCCGTTTTATTCTTCATCAAAGCTAAATCTAGCCGTATTTTCTTTTAAGCGCTGCTGATCGTACTGTTTTCTTTTTACATAATTTGGCTTAATGTAAAACAATACTCACACGCTGTTTAGATCCTTATGACGCATCATACTTTTTCCAAAACGATTTACGCTATTCAGCATCTTGCTTTTGAAGACTTGGGTTCGCTGGAAGATATTTTTTATCAGTTAGGTTTTCGTATTCGCTATTTCGAGGCAGGTATTGATGATTTAACTCCCGCGCTAAATTATGAAGGTCTTACCGTGATTTTGGGTGGGCCAATTGGCGTTTATGAGGAAGAAGACTACCCTTTTTTAACGGATGAAATTCGCTTACTTCAACAACGGCTTGCCAGTAAAAAACCAACTTTAGGGATTTGTCTGGGTGCACAGCTCATTGCAAGAGCCTTGAATGCCAAAGTATATGCAGGTCACCAAAAAGAAATTGGTTGGGGTGAACTTGAGATTAAGCCGACTGAGCATAATATTTTAGAACCGCTTGAAGGTGTCTCAGTTTTACACTGGCATGGGGATACCTTTGATTTACCAGAACATGCTACTCTTCTTGCTAGCTCGCCCCTTTATCCACATCAGGCATTTTCAATCGATCAGCATGTACTGGCTTTACAGTTTCATATCGAAGTGGCTGAAGATATGTTTGAACGTTGGCTGATTGGTCATACATGTGAATTGCGTCAGGGTAAATTTTCAATTCCTCAGTTACGTGAGGAAAATTCACTGCATGCTCAACACCTTGAACATGCGGCATACTATGTGATTAAACAATTTTTAAAACAAAATCAACTATTAAGCTAAAAGAAGGTCTTTTGACCTTCTTTTAATTTTCCGAAGAAAATAACTCAATCACATCTTGTTCAGTCATCTGCTTGGCTGAAGATAAAAATGGATAATACGCAGGTTTATGATCTGCATAAATTTCCAGATGAATTTTTGCCTGTTCAGGTAACTCAAACAATTGTGCATTTAAGCTGTAGTATTCTCGCTCATTGAGTTTGTAATATAAATTGGTGCCACATTCTTTACAGAAATAACGCGCAGCCCATTCTGACGATGCATATTTTCCAATTGATTTTTCGCCCGTCACTTTCAAATGATCTGTCACTTCCAGCGTCAAGGATGGTCCACCTCCCCATTTTCGACACATAGAACAATGACAAACCGTGATTTGCTCTGGATGAATATTTGTCTCAAATTGTACCGATCCACACAAACATTGACCGAACATGTTGTTTCCTTTTATTGATGTTTAATTGGTTTTCATTTTTTTAGAATTGATTATTATGCTACACAATAAAAAACCCATCATGTGTTTTTATTCATGATGGGCTTGCTCAAACTGTAAACTTTTATTTCTTGGCAGCTTCTGCTTCAGTCGTAATGTTTACAGTAATTTTATCACCAACATTCGGCAGGTTAAATTTACCCAATATAATCAATGTATTAAAAATATTTGGTGCAGTTTTGGTGTTTTTATTCACTTATCCACAGTTTCAAATAGCAGAAAACCGACTAAATATTGCTACTTAGTCGGTCAAATCTGCAATTAGAATATAACATAATTTTTGGGAGTTTAGTGACCATGCCCTACTACATCAAAAAAGAACTCAAAATATCTCACGCTTGAAAACGTCACAAACGAGCATTTTGATAATGAATATAATGTCGTGAATGAGAGTTATACGACTGCATTCAACTGGACTACTGATCCGCAATATGCAAAGTCTTTTTATGATCATGATGAAGCTGAGAGATATGTGCGTCAGTTCAAGCATGTTTTGAAAGGTGTTGAGATTGTGAAAGAGAAGTTTTGAAAATAATTAAAATAATAATTGACAATCTAACACGTGTTAGATATTATTAAATCATCAAGACGAGATGTGTAGATCAAAGCTTGATAATTTAAACATTACTTAGTGAGATATGAAAATGAAAACAGTATCAAAAATTCAATTTTCTTGTGATTCAGTTTTTGACGATTTTTCAGAAGTTGCTTATGAAAAATTTTACAAAGATGGCGCATCAATTCCTGCAGAAAAATTAGAAGAAGCCAAAGCTTTTGCAAAAACTTTATGTGAAAAATACAATGTAACTGCTACAGTAATAACGTATGAAGCACGAGAATCAGGCAGATTCAATGCTAAAAAAATTGTCAATGAATATGAGATTTAATTAATGATCATCGTATCTATAGAGACTAACAAAACCGCAGGGGGTGGATACGTTGTATCCCTTTCTGTGAATCAGAAAGTTAAATATGCGCGCCACAACGCAGGTCGTTGTGCAGGCGAGGCTGCCGCAGTAGCTGTAAGGGTGGCAATGGGACAGAAAGGAAAATATTGTATTCTCGCGCCGATTGAAGTTTTAAACATGATTCCCGAATCAGTAAGATCAGGTGTTGCTAATTAAAACAAAACCCCGATTGTGTAGATCGGGGTTCTATCTTCTGTCTATGTGACAGTTAAACATTACTTAGTAGCTACTCAGCTAAAAGATAAATCAATTATATTCTAAGCAGTCTATGCGACTTTGAGTAACTGAATAGAAATATATCAGGATAAATTCAAGATGACAACATCTAAACGCCAAAGCGATTCTGAATATGCGAAACGATATGCAGAAAAGCGAAAATCTAAAAAGGTCACTATCGAGTTTTATCTCGATGATCCTGTAGAGCAACATATTTATGAAACTCTGCAAAAAGAGGAAAATAAAAAACAGCTTTTAATCAAACTCTATGCTGATTACTTACGCTCTAAAGAGATTTAATATGTCTAGCAAACACACAATTACAGACAAAATTGATTTACTTCTAATTCGTCACAATAATGCTGAAGCAACACAAGAAGCGTTAAAAGATTGGACTAATAAGCAAAGTAATTTCATGAACAAACTTCTCAACGATATGAAATATTCACTAAAAAGAAATGATCCTATTTCATTTAAAAAAGCATTTGAAACGCTAGAAAGCACAATCGATAAACAAGAAGAAACGCTCAATAAAATTCACGATATGCTTCTTTTTGAAGATGATAAATAACCCTCAATTTGAGATCCACGCATCACTCAATTTTTTTTCATTAGCTCTGTGTTCATCAGCTCGCTGCGCCACTTCTCGATATTTTTCGACGCACTGTTCAAATACGTCTGAGAGTGTTGAGGTGTATTGATTATTGGTTTCGCTGGAAGATGAGGACAAACGCTGCTTTGCAATGCTGAGTTGCTTTGACAAGCTGTTAGCAGCGGACTGAGCAGCAGTAGCATCAGACTGTACTTGTTTAATTTTGACATTGTAGTTTTGCTCCGCTTTGGTTATTTGCTCTGCCCAAACCTTTTCTTGTTGAGCGGCTTGGACTTTGGCTCTTTCAGTTGCTAGTTGTTGTTGAGTGATGTAGTCAGCGTGTTGTTGCTTCTGATCTTTGATTTCAGCAGCTTGATGATTTTGAATAAACAAACAGGTGAGCAATAAAAAAGCGAGAAACACAATAATGATTTCTCGCCAGAATTTTGCTGCGATAACAATCCACATATTACAATTCCTCCACTTCAGGTAAATCAACTGTCATTCCTGCTAATTCATGAAAACAATCTGATAAAAACTGGATCTGCCCATTTCGTATGAAAGAATGACACTGTGAAGTGTGGCCCGCATTTACCATTAATGACGGGGAAAATGTTGGCTTTTCTAAGTTTCCATCAAAATCCCAACGAATTTTGTGCTGTTCGCCAACATGAATTGGGTGAAGATATTTGCATCCAGGGCATTCAATGAAATAAATTCCATTTGACTCAAGCATGACTTTTGATACTTTTATAAATTCACTCATCACCAACTCCTCAATGCTTTTTCAAAAGTATCTGCATAGCCCGCAATCAATAGCGCCTTATCAGTACCATTAATGATTCGACGCGCACTGATATAATCCTTTTTAGATTGATAAATATAGTCAGACAGTTTTTTTCCAGTGAACCAACCCTCTTTCATGCCCTGAATCATGATTTTGACTGCCACATCTGGCTTGAGTGCCAATTCGGGGTCATTGAGTAAATCAAGACCTAGTTTTTGCCCTACCTTTCTGTAATTTGGTTCCCATGTTAATTGCACATAACCGTAACCGATGTATGGATAGTAAGGCTTTGAGCGTAGATAAAAATCAGATCCAAACTCTTTGACTGGTTGCATTGTACGATTTGTTTCATGCCATGTTGTTGCAAGCATATAGGCGGCCTGCGGGTATGAAATAGACTTATCTTGATCAATGGCAGTCACAATATGATTGATGCCGTTTACTTGTGATTGTGATAAAGAGCCAAACTTTTGTCTCAAAATTGAGAATCCACCTGCTGTCATTTTCACTTTACTTTTCTCCAGACATTAAAAAACCCACATAAGTGGGCATGGAAATCAAAAACAGATTATTTAAATATGGCTCTAAATGTTTCTCGTATTTCGAGTACGATTTCTGAAAGTGTTTTACCCTTGAGCAATTGAATTGATTGGTATGCAATACCAATGCATAACATGCCAAAAATTGCAAAGATCAACATGACGAAACCTTGAGCCATATGTGAATAAACCCCAAGCTTGTAATATTCAATAAATGCAGACCCACCATAAAGACTAATGGCAACACTAAAGACAAATTTCATAATTACACCAGGTGTAATTTTGATACGTCCTTCCGAATCAATATCACCAGACAAGGTTAAGGCAAATACAGCCCCTATAACTGCCGCCATGATTTTGAAAAGCCAAGGCAAGCTTTTTAAAGAAATTGGATCATGCATAATGTTTTTATCCATAGGTTTTTCCTTTTTCAAGGCAATAAAAAAGCACCCGAAGGTGCTATAACTGGACTGCTTCAACCTGTTCTTTAGTTTCAGCATCAAAGATGAGTTGTCTAGCAATGCGCCCCCTCTCGTGGACGCTTGCAATGTGGGCTTGTAATGCTGCATAGAGTTGCTGCAACTGTGATGCGCTTAACTCAACTGTAGTGTTGTCAGCCAAAGTCCAGACTTGATCTATGCTCGCAGCAGCAGCGCCCATAATTCGACCCTGTGAAACCTGATCAGAATCATAAATACCGCCATCAAATTCAAAACCGCCAAATTCAAGTTGATTTCGCTGTGATTTAATCTCAGCCCATTTCTGAGCTTTGATTTCATCCAGTGAGCGCGGGTCAACCCATTGCTTGATCTCATAATCAAATATGAAAGATGGCGACGGCTGAGCGGGCATCTCTACCCAGCCATCCTGATAATACATATTTGATTTTGGTGGGTCGCCAACTGCACTACACTCTTCGGGTGTGTTTAATCTAACAATCTCATCGCTTGCTTGAATACTGAAAAGAAGCTTGCCATTTTTTGAAATAATTGCTGTCATTTTTTTAGCTCCAAAACTGACATACGTCTAGCGGATATTTGAAAGGCGTTTGAACCATTGCTGGCAATGCTTACACGTGGCGTTGACCCAGCTATATTACCGAAACCCACCTTCATCGTATATGTAGTATTTCCTGTGCGCGGTTCTGTATCAATTCCTGACAGCACTATCACTTCACCATTGAACTTAGCCCAGCCAGCTGTTCCATCATATAAAGTTGGAGACAATGAACCTCGTGCTATAAGAGTTGAGCCTACGTAAATTGATACGAATGCTCGCGCTAGTGCTTGATTCTGAGCTGATATTGTACCGCCAGCTCCGTTATTGATAGAAAAGGCGTTGTCTAGCTGCGATGTTATAGAAACTACAGCGTCAATCCTACACTTGCCGCCTGACCTATTCACAGTTATCGTAAGCGCATTACCGATAAAAGCCTCCCACTCAGCCAGTTGCTGAGTTAGGTCAGCTTTAACCACACCCCCGTCTTTAGCAACGAACGCGCCAAAAGATATAGGGCTATTATCCTCTACGGAGGATGGAACAGTCACAGCATTATCCTTGATCTTCAGGGTATTTACTGCCAAATCATCAATATTCGCAGTCTTAACTGCCAAATCCTCAATATGCGAAGTCTTGACAGACTGATAGTCCATGAATGCAGACTTTATGTAAGCCCCAACAGGAAAAACCGTTCCTGTGTTTGGGTCAGTAAAAGGCGTAGTACGGAAGATGAATGGGTAATAACCAGCACTACCACCTGAGCCAATCGCAAGTGAATCGACGTTAAAGACAAAAATGCCTTCAACACCATCGTTCGCCCCGCCCCAACCAATAACCTTTCCATTCACATCAATCTTTGTGAATTTTTGAGCATACAAACCATTTACACTTTCTGTTGTCTCCTTAATTGTTGCTGTGTTTTCACCGACTGTCGTACTAACAATGTCCATTCGTTGACTTAAGGCACTATCACCATCAACTTGAGCTGATTGAATTGACCAACTCGATGCCTGATTACTACCACTGTCCGCAGTCCAGTTGTCTTGGTCTGCGGTCAGAGGTGTGACTTTTGCATAGACACCATCAACTTTTTCAGTTGCTGCAGTCAATCGTCCGTCAATTTCATCAACCTCTGCTTTGACAGAGTTCAGTGCACCGGTGCTCGCCTTATCTCCAAGCGCAGCATTGATACTGTTGATCTGGCTGGCATTGGCAGAAGATTCACTTGCTGCTGCATTGGCAGTTGATAGAGCTGAAGCTGCATTGGTTTTGGCTTCATTTGCTGTGTTGTTTGCAGTATTTGCCGTATTCACCGCATTGGAAGCGTTACTGTTTGCAGTACTGGCTGTATCACTCGCAGCGGTTGCTGTTGCCGATGCTTGTTGCGCAAGACTTGAGGCTGATCCTGCAGTAGAGACTGCTGTTTCTGCTTTGGTAATTGCACTGGCCGCATTGGTTTTTGCTACCGATGCATCAGCTTCAGCCACATCAACGCGGTTATCCAGCGCCTGAATCGCGCTTGAGTTACTGCTCGATGCTGATACCGCACTTTCAGCGGTCTGCTTAACAGATGCCAAAGCGGTATCATTACGGGCGATGTAGTTATTGATCGCTTGCGTATTGGCTTCGTCACCCGATGCACGTGCTGAACGTTCTTCCTGAATTGCGGCTTGATTTGAACCCACTTGCACGTTGATCGTATCAATCCGCTGGCCAAGAGCTGAATCGCCATCGACCTGTGCAGACTGTATCGACCAACTTGACGCTTGATTACTGCCTGAGTCTGCCGTCCAGTTATCCTGGTCCGCGGTCAAAGGTGTGACTTTCGCATAGACACCATCAAGTTTTGTTGATACAGCACTCACATCATCTGCAACAACCTCGATTTCTTGACGCACCGCAGCAAACGAGTTTTCTGTACTTTGCTTATAGGTATCAACAACAGACAAGACATGCTCATCACCAGCAACACGCTGCTGGCTTTCATGTGTTAGACCATCACTGAGATTTTGAACAGCACTGATGCGAGCCTGTGATTCTGATGCGATATTATCTGCAAGTTTCCCGACATCATCGATACGCTGCTGACGTTCTACAGCCAAATTCTGATTAGCTTGATCTGCAGTATTTTTGGCATCTTGAATACGCTGATCATAAACAGTCAGATCACCTTCAATGACGTCAATCTTATCGATTTTCTGCTGCAAATCATGATGCAATTGTGTCTCAGTAATCTTGCCAGACAAAATATTCAAGACTGCCGATGCATCTGCTGAAGTAGTTGCATTGACCCAATCAGACCACGGTCCCACATTACCCAAACGGTCAATTAAGCGTGCCTGAAAATAAAGTTTCAGATTCGGCTGCAATCCTTGCAATGCATGAGTCGTTGTAGGATAAGCAAACAAACCTAAAGTCGAAATATTGCTAACACCATCTGGGCTCACCCGTATTTCAGTGTGAGCGGTATCTAAAGCACCCTTTGCTGGAAAAACCCAATCAAGCTGAATGCCAAACAAGATGCCTGTTGCTGTCAAGTTAGCTAAAGCGGGCGGTGTGCCATTTTTACCCAGTAAAGCAGTGACACTTGAATATCTTGGCAATGAAGCAATATCAAATGCAGAAAATGCAGTGATCCGCGCCTGATAATTACCCGAATAAATGCCCTCAACTTCAACAGAGTTATTTCCTGTCAGTGGCATTTTAATCCAGCTACCATCATCTTTTCGCCATTCGACTTGATAGCGAACTGCGCCTTGAGTCTGATTCCAAGCAATGACCATCACCGCGATATTCATGCCCTGTTCGAATTTGTCATAGGTTGATAAACTGACTGACTCCACCGCAGGTTGCATATCAGGATTTACAATCGTAATGGGGATTTGGTCAATGTAGGCACCATAATCGATTGCATCATACTTTTGCGGATTGTATTGAACTGCCTTGATTTCAAATTGATGCTTATCGTTTTGTATAATCGAAACAATACGAAACTTCATGGTCGTAAGATCCTGAGCATCAATGACCCATACGTTTTGCGACGAGATTGTATTTTCTTCAAAAGCCGAGACGACTGTCACCACACGGCCATTAATGCCTTCAATGACACGAGCCTTCGCTTTACCGTCTTCACCATTAATGACGAGACGATCACCAGCACGACACACCACATCATCTCGATCCAATGTGACTTGTTTGAGATCAGCCGAAATTGATGATATACGACCACCATTGGCACGACCCGCAAAACTCTGATCCGCAATTTCGATGACTTTACCTGGTTGTGGAATATACCCATCAAGACCGACTTTAAATACCACAGTCTGAGTTTCATACTTCTCAGTTTTAAGTGCCCAGAGTCCTGCACGTTGTGCTTGTCCACGCGATGTAACACCCCAGGCATCAATCTCAACTTTATTAATCCCGTATTTGGCAATGGCCTCTTCATCTGGAATAGGCTCCGGTTCTGTCTTGAATCGATTGTCTGGATTATCGAAATTAACAACAGCAATGGTATGTCGATCACGCTTACGTGTACCCGAATATTCAAAGTGCCCATCAATGACATTTGCCCGGGTGAAGGTGTATACGGTATCTGAAGGCATATCAGCATCAAGTACAATGCTTTGGCCATCCCAGAACATATAGGCACGCATCACACCTACCATCTTGGTTAATACGCTATAGGCATCCTCTTGGGCTTGCTGATAGACGTTTAAAGTAAAACGTGGTTCCTGACCACCTTTGCCATCTGGCACCAACTCATCACAGTACTGGCCTAATCGATAAATGGACCATTTATCGACCATGCTTTGATCAAGATGATTACCAAGTCCACGACGTTTATCGATACACGCATCATAAAAATGCCATGCTGGATTATTGGTATAGGCATATTTAAAAGTGCCGTCCCAAATACCAACATATTGACGGGTTTCAGGATCGTAATTGGTCGGCACACGAATAAGAACACCCTTACAACGGGCTGCCATTTTTGCAATATTTGAAAAGGTTTCCGCATCATATTGCAGGCCGAGCAATGCAGTGTTTGGGTAGCGCAGTTTGACATCAATCACTTCTGTGACTGCTGCTACATACATTTTGTCAGAAATTAAATCGCTATTCTGATTTGGGGTAATTCTACGAACTCGAACAAGCCAGCCTTGATCTGCACGCGGCAGCTCAATGCGATGGGTACGTTGATAATCAGGACTGGTTTTATCTGAAATTTGCGTGTTTAAAACCTCTTCCCACGTGCCACCGTCTGTTTGACGATCAATGGCATAGCGAATCGTAAGACCATCTACATTACCGGTTGTGGCATCCTGCACACGTAACGCACCCCATTTTAGGCGCACTCGAACTGCATCAAGATCCGTATTACTAAAGGCTCTCACCCATGGAGTGGTTTCTTTAAGTTCAACATTGATATTGATTTCATTAGATACATCTGGAAAACCTTCAATGTAATCCTGATCGTTTGTGCCTGGGCGAAAATCTACAACAACATTATCAAAATTTGGATTGTCATTGGCATCGTAAACTGGCGTATCATCCAGATATACCGATTTTAAGCCATCTGCCAAGCCTTCAATTTCACCCTCTGATAAGCCATAAAGTATTTTAACCGTGGTGGTCGATTGCGCTGAGTCGGGAGCAATCACAGGCGCACGGGATTGATTGGCCTGTTTTTTTGCACCGATGATTTTTTTGTCCATACCTGATCCATGTATAAAAAAAGGCACTACAAAGTGCCTAAAATGAATATGATTGTTTTACATTAAGTCTTCAGTGAATTGCCCCGCCGATGCAATAAATCCGCCGATTTCACGTTCACCGCGCAATATTGGCACAGGATTACCTTGTGCGATGGTTGTAACCGCAGAGCCAAAACCTTTATTCGCTCGGTTGCCATCTTGATTTTGATCCTGTGTTTCTGCCGATGGCATTAACATTTGAGCAATACCACCGACCAGCATGCCAGCACCCGCACCGATTAATGCCACGCCAAGATTTGAGGTTGCACCGCCTGTCCAGAAGCCAGCAACAATCAGAACTACACCTAAAACCACTTGCAAAATGCCATTGTTACCACCTGCACCCATGACACGTGGTACGATCTTGATCACTGAAGACTCAGTCACCATATCTACTTCATTGCTCCCAATATTACGACCTGTAATACGTCGTTTGGTAACGGTGTCATAGCAATAGGGCTGTTTTCTTCGAGATCCATGCTGTTTAACTTCATCAAAAAAAATAGCAAAACAAAGCCCACGCTCATGTGCATGCAGCATAAACTTTTCAAAGCCAGGTAATAGTACAGATAAGGCCCGTACCGCTTCACGTGTACTTGAAACATCCAGCATAAATTGATGCCCAAACTTTTCAGCAAGGACGCCATACAACTTAATCGTCTTTAACATGATCTTTGTGCCTTAAAATTAAAACCGTGCGTGATTGCCACTCATAGCCGTAAACTTCACGTATCGATTTTGCGTCATACATATGGTGAAGGATCAGTGAATTGCCAACGCATGCAGGTGTGTCTTCACTTTTAAAACGCCATTGCTCACCCAACCAGATCACCGCATGATTTGGATGTTCAGTACGTCCAACTCGGCAAATCAATACATCGCCATATTGAGGTGATTCAACCTGATAGAAACCCGCTGAACGATAATTTTCAAGATAAAGAGAGGCGTTTTCTTTATTTTCCCACCAATCATCATCACGCTGAAAATTGGGCAATACAATGTCTAATTCACGTTGATAAAAGTCACGCACCAGTGAATAACAATCTTGCCAGCCATGAAAAAAATTACGCCCCAGTAATGGGGCGGTATATCCAAATGGCTGATATTCGGTGATGTCCCAATCGGGATAACTGCATATAAACCACGGTTTCTTATGTTCTTCAATCTGATGAAGATCCAGCTCAGATGCTCGTGTGGTTCCATTCGGATGAGAATGCACATAAGCCTGAATCACCCCAATATCTTCAGCATTGGCCAAATCTTCAGGATGAATTTCAAAGTTTGTCGTTTTGTCCTGTTTTAATTTTCCCAATTTGTCATAAATCGTGGGAGCCACATTACGACAGGCAATGTATTGATCATTGACGATGACTCCGCAGCACTCTTCAGGGTAAACATCAGATGCATGCACAAATATTGCTTTTTTTACATCAGCAGATAGTTTCATAGATCACCCGATTAGACTTGATGCGGGATATCCGCCATGTGACAAGGCTTTGTTTTCACCAAAACGAAGTCGACAAGAGCGCATTCGCCCTGGGCAACGATCAAGACTCGGATCAGTCGTAGGTTCATCTTTAACTGTAAACATTGCTGTACCTGTATAACCGCATTGTTCACCGCGATAGCCGTTTGTGCATGCCCAATGACACAAGTTTGTGATTTGACGCAGCGGGATTTTTTTTCCCTCAAAATCCACTGGATTTGAAAGCTCAAACACCACTTGCTCATCATTTGATGACGTTTTCTGTTCAATATAGGCAATCTGAATTTCAGATTCATTTGAAGCAGATGAATTGCCTTGGCTAAAATTTTCAGCATCGAGATATTTTGCTAACGTGGTAATAACTTTGAGTTTTGCACCTGCAAAGTCATCAAAACGGTAGCAATACGCGGATACTGCTCCCTGCACACCATTGATATTGTTTGCCATGCTTAACGTCGGCATCGAAGCTTTACCATCAGTCGTTTTACCAAAGCCTGTGCTTTCAATGACCATAGGCTCAAACACTTGACCCTGCCAGATAATGTTTCGCATCCAGACTTTTGAACTGCCTACATCAAAAAGTTTATCTGCTGAAATGAGCGTTGTATCTGCTGTAAAGCTGGTGCTGTCCACTGTCTGATAAATCTTCTGCCAGTCTTCATAGGAGATATGACCGTGAAAACGTAAAATGCCAGCACCTAAGCTGCTGGCATCTAGTTCATACAAATGGATTAATCCATCTACATAAAGCTTCTGGAAATCACTATTCAGGGTCATTTTCTGTCACCACTGGCATTTCGGGTACTGGTTTAGGAATTTCTTGCAAGCGAATATCGATCCAGCGACCCGTTGAAATATCAACTGGATTATCCAAATCAGCAATAATTGAAGCAGACTCAACATCAAACTTCTTTTTAAAAGTTTTGATTTCAATATCTTTATTTTCTAACTGCTGATAAATCACAGCAAAAAGAATGTTCCCGTTAGCATCTTTTGGCGTTTCGATATACCAACCTTCCGTTGCAAAACCTGACGTTCCTTTTAGCAAGTAGTGCCCTACATCGAGCTTTTCAAAAGTAATGTTCTGCTCAGCAGCTTCATCGTTAGGTTCAATTTTATCTGCAAACAATTTAACAACTGGTGATGCTGACTTAATGAAACCATTTGCATCCACAGTTGTATTTTTTGATGACAAGATTTTACGCCACGGCTGAAACGTATTTACATTCCAGTTTACAGACCTGACATAAAAATCGGAGTTATGCGTTATGCTTAATTGCGCACAAGCATCAGTTGAGTCGTTAAGATCTAAATTAATAATTGCCTGAGAATTGTCGTCAGGATAGTCTCCAGCACTTGAAATATTATTACCATTATTTTGCCAATAAAAGGCATTACCATTTCCCCTCACTGTTGATAATTTTTGACTACCTAATAGAATTGACTTTCCAACTCCAAAAGCACCAACTTCCATCACATTCCCAGCAGCAGTCCCAACCAAACGACTAGCTGCATGGTTGTTATTCGTAAAGTTCTGATTGATTTTATTGAATGCACTTCGTGCAGGATCGCCTGCCCCATCATTAGCATTGTTACCGATATTAATTGTTTGGATAGCCATATTTTTTCTCACAAAAAAAGCACTCGATTGAGTGCTGTTAAAAGGATCTGAATTTAATTAAGGATAGAAAACTTGTGTGAATGTAGTTGAGATCCGCCAGATCTGACCACCTAGACTTACTGGTGTATAGGTCAAATCAGTCTTAACTCTGACTTCACCATCAAGCGGTGAATTCCACAAAAAAGAGTCTGCGCCCTTGTGTTCATCAAAGAATGCCTTAATCGCTTGAATTTCAGCTTTGTGAGCTGTTCTTTGATAAGCCCACTGACCTTTTCGATTGTTGATTCCAATCGAGATATTTTGCTCATAGCCATCGCCAAATTGCGATGAGAGAACATTAAAGTTTTGGGTGTTGGAGTTACCGTCCAAGTCACTTGGCCAGTCAAATTTTTGGTTGCTCATTTTGAAAGTAACCCCCCTTGTCGTTGCTCTTGCCGAATCACGGCGCGAACTGCATTACCGATAATTTGACCTAACTGCTTCTGATCTTGTGTATTGGCACCTGAGGTGCTTACACCTGAATCGTTGACACTTACGGCAATTTGAATCCCGCCATCTGAAATAGGTTGAGTAGCAGATTTATACCGATCAACAATATAACTTGATGTATCACCTACAGATCCACCCGAAGCCCGTTTCACTGGCAGCTCACCCATCCGATTTATGTAGTCCAAGGTGTCAACTCCAAGACTACGAACTGACTTGGCTTTAATGACATACTCGTTGTCGGAAAGCATTGCAGGAATTGAATCGCTGGTTTCGGTACCAGAGCCTCGAACGTGGCCACCGGTTGAGAAGCCTGCGATTGTCTGAGCGGCAATTAAACCAACTGAAGCGTATCCAATTGCCCGAATTGCAGTCGCAGCAGGTAGACCGAAAATACCTGTTTGGGCAGTGGTTGCACCTGCAGCTAATTCGGTATTGATAATCTGTTGAGCGATTGCCATGGTTTGCTGAGCCAAAAACATTGCTTTGAATGTTTTGGAGTTCTCACCTCTGGCATCTTTGACCATTTGAGTCATATTACCCCAAGTGGTAGATGCATTTGAAAGCAACGAGCTGTAGAGCTGGAGTTGATTATCATGCTGGCTTCTAATTAAGAGCATTTCATCACTAGCACCCTTATCTCTTATAGCTTTTAGTTGATCCTGGTATGCTTGCTCCGCCTCTAAAAGCATTTTATGGCGAGTATTAGCATCGTTCAGATACTGACCATTGTCACCAATCTGATTAATACTTTTCTGAGAGCTTTGCCAAGAATCCCATGCGCCAGACATACTGTCACTGAATTGATTTTGTAGCTGCCAATTTCCCAACTGATTCGGGTTAAGAGTTGATTGAGCTTTGGATTCCATGGCAGCCTTTTGAGCATCACCAACCTGAGCGTAAAGCATTGCTCTAAATTCAAGAAGTTTTAACTCCTGAGTTCTTCGATAAGCCTTAATCTCGTACTTAGCCTGTTCATCAATGCCAGACTTAGCAATCAACTTTTGTTGATCAGTTAAATCCTTGGCAGCTTCAATCACTGCTTTACTTACTTCAGCTTGCTTATTAATGCGTTCTTCGCCAACCCACCCCCAGCCATTCACTTGAGATTCAAATTGAAGTTTTGCCAGATTATTTTCAGCTTGATAACGATCATTTTCTTTTGACACCAAATCACTTAAACCGTGTTGTTGGAGGTCAGCAACACGCTTCTCATGTTCCTTTTGTCGAAGATAGTCAGCATTACCATAGTCTGCTTTGAGCTTGTCGATTTCCTGCAAAGTTTTTTGTGTGTACTTAAACTGATCATCAATAAACGATTCAAAATCTTTTGATGATCCTGAATATCCATTAATTCCGGCTAAATACCCTGAGACGTTCTTTACATAGCCATCATTCACTTTACCCATGCCAGTACCACGCTGCACATTACCTTCACCAGCATGATAGGCACGAATTGCCTTCTCTAAGTTTCCTCCAAACAACTTAAGCAAATACTGGAAGTATTTAGCGGCACCTTCAGCTGCTTGACTGATACTAGTCCTATCATTTACGCCATATTGTTTGGCTGTTCCTGATAAAAACTGAAATGCACCTGTCGCTCCAGTGGTTTTGTTATAAGCATTAGCATTACCTTTGCTTTCCTGCATCATTACTGATGCCAACAAACCATTTGGCAGGCCATATTTAGATTCAAGCCCTGAAAAATTGTACTTTTGAGATGCCTCCAAAACCTTTGCATTCACTTGGAGTATTTGCTGCTGCTTCTCAAGCTGCTTGGTTGACTCCTTGCGTGATTCGGTTAATTTGTCTTCAGCATCCTTGATTTTGGCTTGCTGCAATGCCAAGCTAAAAAGCTGTTTCGCTTCATCAGTTCCAGTGAGTTTCGGATCATAATTAAGCGCTTTCAAAGCCTTCATTAAATAGTCAATCTGGTTATTAGAGAGTGAACTATTCATAAGCAAAGTTGTTTTGGCTGACATCTCTTTAATATCAGCTAAAGCACCAGATCTATAGTTTTCCAAAGCATTTTTTGCAGCTCGTGCAGCCTCCTCAACTTTATTAAATGACTTGGCCTGACCATCGAGTTGAGAAGAAGCATTTTGAGCAGCATTACCAGATACTTTCACCTCAACACCTAGGGCTTTTTGTGCTTTTGCATTCTCGCTTACAGTGCCGTAAAGTTTGTCGTATTGCTCGATTTGTGAAACCATTTGAGCACGTTGCTCTGGGGTAATCATGGAAATCTGATTGACGCGGCTTAATGCCTCGGAAAGACTCAGTGAGCCAGAGCGCACATCTGCTTGAATTGCATATAAGTCAGCACTAACCTTGGCACCATTACCCATTTGATTGTTGTACTGAGCAACTTCACCAATCGCATTCGCAAATAGCCGTGCCTGACGATCTAACTCCTCATTCTGCTCTTTAAACTTTTGGGCTAAGTCATTTTTTGCGACAGACTTATGCGCACTATCTAAAGATTTCAGCTCTTCAGTGCTTTTTTGAGCATATTTACTTTGCTCATTAAGCATTGCATTAGCTTCAAGCCCATTATCGCGCATAAGAAGATATGAGCCAGCCAAAGTCGCTACAGTCAGACCTAAGCCAACTGGACCACCTAACACACCTAATAAGCGACCACCAATCGCCAATGAAGCTGAACTTGCAGCCGAAGCTCTGGTTCTTGCCGCAGCTAACGCATTTTCAGTGGCAGTTAATTCTGCATTAATTTGCGCTTGCTGTTGACGAAGCAACCCCATACGTAATTCTGAGTTAATCGATCCTTGTGCTGATATCTGACTTTTCTTACGCTGCAGCTCAAGCTTTAATTCTTCTACCAGAAGAACACGGGTAGCCTGAGTTGCGGCTAATTTAGCCTCTAAGCCTACAACTTCCTGAGCAGATGCTGCCTTTTCTGCCTGAATGAGTCCATATTGAGTAACAGTTTGCTCAACGAGTTGTTTAGATTTAGCTGCTCCCGCTGCTACCGATGCGTATATGGCTGGGATATAAGTTCCCACATAGTAAGCACCTGCAACCTGAAGACTTGAAACTACCAGATCAAGATTTTCTGCAAGAAGTTTTACTGAATCTGCTGTTAAGGAAGCAGCACCAGATGCCTTACCCGCCTCACCAATAAACTTTGATACTTCATTGTTTAGCATCGTGAATGATTGGCCAATTGTTGGATCTGTTTTGGCAAACAGGGAATCTACTGATTTGCTTGCTTTCTCTAGAGCTTTAACCAGCGCCTCAGATGTGATTGCACCAGTTGCAGCCACAGTGCGAAGTTGTCCAACTGTAATACCCATACCTTCAGCAATTGCTCGAGCTAAAGCAGGAGTCTGCTCCATTACCGAGTTTAACTCTTCGCCTCGCAATGCACCCGCACCCAAAGCCTGATTAAACTGTACCAATGCTGCTTCTGCACTGGCAGCGCTTGCACCACTGATAGCCACAGCTTTTGATACTGTTTCAGTGAGTTTGGCTGTCTGGTCCATGGTGAGGCCAAGTGTTTTAGCATTATTAGCAAAACCTTGATAAACCTGTGCTGCAGCATCCCACGATTGCCGTGTTCTTTGAGCGATATCAAATGTATCACTCATTGCTTTATTGAGCTCTGTTTGTGAATTTGTGACAAGCTTCAGGCGGTTTTGGAGATTTGTATAAGCGTCCATCTTTGAAATGAGAGCACCAACCGAAACCAATGCTGTCATTTGTGCAGCTAGAGAACGTGTGGCAACAGACATAGCATCCATAGACTTTGTAGCGAAGTCTCCATTTTTTTCAATGCTCTGTAACTCACGATTCAAAAGTTCAGCATTGCGTTTAGCTTGTTCAGAGCTAATTTCTATGACCAATCTGCTTGTAGATGCTGCCATTACTTTTCTCCGGGCAATAAAAAACCGATCTCGTATTGGATCGGTTTAGGATTTATTGGTTCGCATGATTTAATTCAGGTTTTCAAATAGGCACGGCTGAATCTGACGATCCACATTGGCAATAGCGGTTTCAAGTACATCTCGTTGCTTTTTCCATTGAGATAAGCCTCGACCACATGCGCTGGCGATATCTTTCTCACATTCCAATTTTGCATTTAATGCTTCACGCTTCTGGATTAAAGAAAAATAATCAGTCTGCAATAGAGTACGTGCCTCAAAGAATGCTCGAACCAATGCTTTCTTGAAAGATATGACTCGCGGACTATTTCTTAATAGCGTCATAAGAAATGTTGCTTGTTGTTCGTCCAATATAGCGTATTCAGTGGCTTTGGCATAACCACCGTGTTGCAGTGGCTCACCCTTTCGGATTTCAAATCTGATAGGGCCAAGATCTGCAAAGTCAGGACGATACGTTCTAACCAGCTTGATGACACTGGCATGCTGTAATCCAAGTCCAATAGCAATTTGTAATGTTGTTGTATAAGGTTGTGAGTCCTTAACATCAACAAGTTTTACAGCGTTAAATTTCGCATTCATTTAAATCGCTCCTTATTTTAAAACAAATGCCTGAATGCAAATTCGATGACATTTGTCATGGTTTGCCATATTTCAGGCATTAAAAAAGCCGACTTATTAGGTCGGCTTCGCTTTGTTAAATCTTAAATCTTGTCAATAGGGTTTGAAATCTAGTTAAGTTGTAAAAGTCAATTTAACAACTAAGAAACCACCCGAAGGTGGTTTGTGTTGTTTTATTAAATTACTTACCTAAGCGACTAGCGGCTGCTTTGATAATTTCAGGTAGTAATTCTTTCTTTGGCCCACAAGGATCACCAATGATTCCCGCGATATTTTCACTATTTAAAATCCATGAATCACTCGGAATTAATGAGATGGTAGGCTTGTTATCATAATTGACATGCAGCACCATGCGGCTACCTTGCACCATTCGTGTAACACAAGCACGAACCATTGCTTCCTCATTAAAGGCTGGACGCTCTGGTAACTTCCCACCAAGCCGTTTGATTTCGTGATGCAGCGCCTCATAGTAATCTATTACCTTACTGGTTGTTTCACTTGCCAATAATTCAAGTGCCCTAAGATCTGGATCAATTCGCTCCACTTTAGGAATGTATTCACCAATCAAATGATGAACGTATTCAACCGCCACCGGGATAGCATCGTAAGGTATATCTTCAATGTGGTTTACATTAAAGCGTTGATGAATCAATCCATATGCATCTGGGTAGTTTAAAAACTTAGACTTGGCCACTAAAAGATTAACAGCGTCTTTTAGTGGTACGCGCTCTTGCTTAGTGGTGCGTGGATTTACCGCCTTGCCTTTTGTCCAGTAATCCCAAAGTACATCATCACATTCGTTTTGATACATGATGACGGTATCACGCAGTTCAGGTTTTACTTTGTTTGGGCTAATTGTCATTAACCAACCGAAAAGCTTTTTCAGTGGAAGGCATAACATTTGGTATTGCTTGCCATCTTTACCAGTTGTGGTGATTTCCCCCACAACTGAACTAAACCTTTGTTTAATTTTAACTAATTGTGCTTTCCAATCTAATCCCATATTCTCAACAATGGGGCGCATAGCTGTATATGGTTGTCCATTATGCTCAACTAAATATAGTTCTGCGCTATGGAAAGGTACTGTGATTTGCTGTAAACTCATTGAAGTCATATTAATTTCCTTTAAGTTGACAATCAATTAAGCTCCGCATCCGCCAAGATTCAGGGGCTTTTTTGTTGTCTGTTGATTTCATGCTTTAGCACCTTCAGTTTGCTTCCGCATATTCTTGATTGCCTGAGTGATTACATAGTTAATTGGTCGCTCATTCTCCTCCGCTGTTTTCTTAAGCCATTCGTGAAGTTCATGCTCAATTCGCAAGTTGAACTGCATCTTGCGTTGAGGCTTTGTTATTCCTGTCATAATTAACTCCTATTAATCGGGTATGATCAATATAGGATTAATCGGGTAGTATTGTCAATACCCGATTGATAGAATTATCATGTGCAGAGTTATAACGTTATAACTTCAATATTAAGGTTTTTCGATGAGTAACAATAGCGGACACAACACCATCCAATACAATCTGCGCTGGTCGGAAGAAATGCGCGATAAAATTGCCGCTGCCGCGAAAGAAAACACCAGGTCAATGAATCAGGAAGTTATTGCTCGCCTTGAAAAAAGCTTTGAAAACGAATCATATCCGCCAGTCACTCAAGCTGACCGAGATTATCTAGCTAAGATTCAAGCTATTGAAGAAAAACTTGATATTTTAATAAGCGATACAAATGTCTTTAAAAAGTAAATCCAATCACTACATTGAGATGAATAGATGGGAAAATCAATAATCATTATTCTTGTAATACTCTTCCTAGGCTGGCTAAATCACGAGGGATATATACCATCTTTGATAGAAATCGGTCACAAAATCGCTCAAAATATTTTTCCATCAACTAATAAAGAATAAAAAAAGCACCCTAGGGTGCTTTTACTTGATTGAGATCAATTAGGTAAAATTTGCATGCAATATAAATTCAATCAATAGCTTCCGTATCATTTCTGGTCTCTAAGTTTCTATTCATAATGTTATTCATTTACTCTCTTTTACAATATCATCCAAATACCAATCTTTTGAAAAAGCATTTAAATCCTCCAATTGTTTATTCATAACCCCTAACCATCCACCACTCCATGAACCATAAGCATGATCACCATTTAATAGATAAATATTTTCAGGCATTGTTCTTAAAGTGTATATGGGATTTTGAAACTCGTATTCTTTTCCAATATTCTGAAAGTAATTTCCTTCCAAATAAAACTTATCACTCCCTTTGAATGCAAGATAAACCTTGCTGAATTTCTTATCTTTGACCTTTTCTGCAAATTGCAACATTACCCTGTTTACATCCAGAGAGCTATTTTCCCCAGAAATATCACGAAGGTCGTATTTTAGTTGTGTTGGATTGATAAACCACTTGTAATGAACCCAAACTTTAACTCCATTATTTCTAGGGTCATCAGTTAAAATAGAATTCATATATCGCTGTAATGTAAAATAATTATAAAAAACAATAGCTAGCAAAATAAAACTTACTAAAAGGAAAGTTTTAGCTTTTATGGACTTTATCATATCTCTTTCTCAGCATCGTTAAAATTAGATAAATCAAATTTAAATTGCCTGGTTCCACTTCTGTAAAACGGAATTTCAACAACCATTGTTCTAAAATTTCTGATGTTCTGAAGAAATGCCTGTGAGTTTTGAGAGAAAATAAGAATTGTCTCATCTGAACCTTGCGTTTCGTATTTCTTGAACGTTAAAGTTTGAATTTCAGAATTACCAAACTTAATAGGTAAGTAACATCCATACTCATCGCAATCGTATTGTCCTTTATCAATGGTTAGAAATATTCTAGGTTTTCCTGTTTTAGAATCTAGAATATCAAGATTTAAGTGATTTTCTCCATCATAAGGGAAGTCTAAATTAGCGTTATTATCCGATCTTAATGCAAGCCATTTTGATTTCGTTCCTCTCATTTCATCTTCATGAACGATAGTCTTCCATTTTCCATTTTTTGATTCATGACTACCTGTTTGATTAATATTTTTTTCTGATTCAATCTTGTTACTTGGGGGTTGATCACAACCCGCCAAACCTAATCCAACAGCCAATCCTAACAATAATTTTCTCATAATTTAGCTCTCAACTTACAATCCAAATAAATATCATCAAAACAATCAAACCTACGACTCCAGCAGCCACCCACTCTGATTTAGGGTATCCCCATAAGTAATCAGGATTGCAGAAATCTGGCTGACGTTTATTATTTTGAACTGCTTTTTTGTGTGGCTTGTAGCTTGAATATGACAATCCAGTACCGGGAAGACCAACTGTGGTACGCGTTCCTTTTTTACCCACATTTACTCTGGCACCTTTACCTCCAACTGAAACACTAGAGATGCCTTTCTTACCTACATTTAAGCGAACGCCCGGTGCAATTCTGAAACTCTTTCTGAAATTAAACCCCATTTCATCACCTTATCTTGAGCAATTTTTTTTTGATGCACTTATCGATCCATCATTGCATACAAATTTACTTCCTTGGCAATGACTGATGCCGCCCTTTTTCCCAGAGCATGGTTGTCTTCCTTTACCAGCCTCTGCTGTTGAAATTGTAAGTAAGCCAACCGTTAAAGCTAAAATAATATTTTTCATATAAAACCCCCACTAAATTATTATCTAGTGAGATTAGCTGAATTAAAAACTTAAATCTAGCTTAACAAACAGTCGACTCAGAATCCTATTTCTTACAAACAAAATGAGCTAAATCACTTTTACTTGAGCCTTCTACTAAATCAAACCATTTTGTTGGACTCACTCTAATTGCTTTAATAGACCCTTCACCAGTTCCAATTTCACGCATTTTCATTGTTTTGCAGTTGGTTTCTAAACGAGTGTAATCAACAGTTTCAACACCAACACGTTTATGAAGTGTTGCAATGACATCGCCTTGTTTTTTCTTTTCGATTAAATAGTATTTTCCTTTATCACCTGGAACACTTCTTGGAATAAGTGTGTCAGCAGTAGAATAAGTAGAAACTATTAGTCCTAATAGTGCAGTAAATATTATTTTTTTCACAAATCAATCCCATATTTTTTGTAATTTGAATATAACTAAAGACTCAATATTAAAGCAAGATCAATCAATGAGTCTGAAATGGCCAAGATCAACCGCAATTAACAACAAGCGCTTTCTCATAAGCTTCAGAGACATTTTCAAAATCTTTTAAAGCGCTTTTTCACTATATTCATTAGGTGAAAGCTTAAGCAAAGCAGGCATGTACTGCTTTTTGTACACTTCAGGGTATTTAGTGCATAAAATCTCACGCTTCTGATTCATAGGCACATCAGAACGATCTAATGTCTCTAGCATCTTCCCTATTCGTTGATCAGCAAGTTCAAATTGTTCTTTATAAGTATTGTCAGGTACTTTAGTTTCTACTGACTCAGCACATCCACTTAAAGCTATGGCAATTATTGTTAGGATTAAATTTTTCACGAAATATCCGTTTTTATTAACGAATAAAATTTATCAGTTTTGAAGGTTTAAAACCAGCATTTGAGTATTTAGCCCTATTTAAGTTGAGCATTTTATTTACTATTGCAAATATACCCCCATGTCTGTATACTGATACTACACACTACACGGATAGAGATGAGCAATTGATTAAGAGTTTTAAGCACAAGGGGTTGCAAGCCTTTTTTGAAGATGGCTCAACCGCTGGTATCCAGTCTGCTCACTCTAAAAAATTACGCTTACTTTTAGCTTCACTAAATTCTGCCACCTCAGTTTATGATTTAAAAACACCACCAAATTGGCGCTTACATGAACTAAAAGGCAACCTTGAAGGCCACTGGTCTTTAACAGTAAACGGTAATTGGCGTGTAACGTTTAAATTTGAAGATGGTCATGCATACATCGTGGATTATCAAGACTATCACTAACTTATCTTTAAGCGCAGGAGTGCTTTAGTATGAAAGTTATGTTTAATGCGCCACACCCTGGTGAAATTCTTCAAGAATATCTTGAAGGGATTTCGGTTACTGACGCAGCACGAGCATTGGACGTTACTCGTACAAACTTGTCTCGCATCCTCAATGGTCATACTGGTATATCAGCCGATATGGCGCTTCGTCTCTCAGAAGCCTTAAGTACTTCACCAGAACTCTGGTTAAACTTACAAGTACAGTATGATCTTTGGATTGCTAGCCAAACTAAACGACCTACAATTCAACATTTAACGCCCGCAACGGCATAACGAATAAAGGAGCAAATAAAGTGCTCCTTTTTTTCGCCCATAATTTTTGTATTACATTTTCTTAAGCGCCCCCCCCTAAAAAGACATTATCTATAGCAAAAATGCACTCAACAAAAAGTCCCTTATCCAGATCACAGCCATAAACATCAAAGTAAACATTGATATCATGCAAGCTCAAACTTTTAGGCGTGATCGAATGTGCTGTGCAAATATAGTCACGCCCCCGACTGATCAAAGAAAAAGCCTCATTGATGTATTGACCAATGAAGCTTTTTTCAGGAAGTTTAGGGGCTGAAAGACCTAGGCGTTTGTAGATTTGGCTCGTTTTTTCTTGATCCCACTTGTGGTTTCGGTATTCGTAGTGCTCAAGGGCTTTCCCACTGCATCTTCAACCTCACTCGCCCGCTCTTTCTCAAGCTGGAATGCTTTGGCTACAATGAATGACACTATTGGGTTACTTTCAGTCGAGCTTGTACAGATCAGCTCAGCATTCTTTTGAGTGTATTCAAGCGGCTTATCCTTCTCCACTTCAATTCCAGTCCATCCAAGTAACAAATGCGACACTGCCCGGTTAAAGCCAAGACCTGATTGTTGTGCTGTCTCATCCGTTACTTCACGATAACCACGAAGCTCTTGCTCAGCCTGCAAGTTATTCAGCTCAAGCGTACGATTAAACGATGGTTTACCAGAGCTTGCAATAAGAAGCTTTACATCATCTTTATAGTCAAACCACTTCTGGCTATATTCCGCTTTTGGTTGCTCTTTGATTTCGATTAGCATTATGAACCTCCGCCAACTGCAACAGGCATACGTGTAAGGGTTGGTGCCACGTCTGCCACGGTATAAGCAAACTGTGAACTGGTAATCTCAGAGTTTCCTGAGCTCGGCAATGGCGCTGTGACTTGAACCTTAGGTAAGGCCAACACATATTTATTACCATCACTGTCCGCCATTGGGATTGAGAGTGCAATTGGTATATTGAGGAACTGCTTTTCATAGAGCAACGATGTGTTTTGCGACCACGCCACGGTAAAGTTACCAGTGCCTCCAGCAACCATCTCAAGAATCGCGCCAATGTTCAGACCCTTACCCAAACATCGTTGAACCTGCATTGAGTTATCCCAGGTAAAGTCGAACTGTGTAATACACGCTCCGGCGATCACGGCGCCATCAATCAAAATGTCACCAATCGATACACTGGACATCAAAGGACTCGACATTGCAGAGGTAATGGTACCAGCTGGTGCAGCGGTCGCTTTAGCGCGGCCCATTCCCATGAAACTAAATGTTGCCGTGATCAAACCATTCTCAGGAACAGTCAGCTTGAACTGATTCGCATGCAGTCCAGAGAAGGTGTGATAGTCGTTGTTATCTGTAAAGCCACGTAATACAGATAAAGTTTTGCGCGTCGTACCACCAAATGTCAGTACATTGGCGGTCCATGGATTGAAAGCAACACACTCGAGTAAAGTGTCATAAGCACCGTATTGGAATTCGGTTTCAATGTCCCCTGCATAATCCACCCCAGTGATGTATTGGCCAGATGCGATTCGGCTGTCTTTGATCGTATTCGATGCTGTTTTGTTGGCATTCGCATTGATTGAACAACTTGTGAACGGCAAAGTTGTTCGTGCAAATGGACTTGGTGTTGTTCCTACAGTTGCCTCAGGTGCGAACTGTACGAGCTGTTTAGTACCTGAACCCATTGGTTTCTCCTTGATTTAGGCATAAAAAAACCACCAATGAGGTGGTATGGGGTTTTAGATTTTTATGGTTTGTAGTCAATATCTACTGATGTGCCAGCAACTATATCAACCCTCCTTATTAAAGTGAGTGACTAAGTGCGGCTTGAATGTTTTTAGACAATTGATTGGCAGTAACAGTTAACTGAGAAAAAGCCTGATCCATATTTTTGGATATCTGCCCAATTGAAAATCCTAGCTTTGGTTGAGCTTTTTTAATATTGTCGCTGATTTTTTCAATTTCACTCTTATTCATATCAGTTCACCCTAAAACTAATAATCACATTATATTGAACAAAGTCAGCATCTCGACCTGAGTAGACACTTTGACCTTCTAAGCACTCCAGATGCTGAAATGAGAAATACTCAAAATGGGCAAGTAACTTATCACTCAAATCTGTAATAGCCTTTTCACCAGTATTAGGCCGAGCAAAGCACTGAATCATGATGTTACCAGTACGGCGCGTATTCGGTTGATCTGCCAAACCAGCGATAAAGCTCTGTCCACCAATAATACTCAACCGGCACCACAATCCAGTATCAGGTACCTTAAAATCGGGTGCATTAGGATAATGGATCCGCTCTTGTGCAATACCATCAAAACTCTGCATTCGCCCCACAATGGTCTGCCGAGCTTGTTCAAGTGTCATGGCCATATTAACCACCGTATTTCTGCGTAATGTATGTAAATGTCGTTCGGTAGATGCCCTGCGGTGCTTGATCAGACCAGCCATTTTCCAAGCGATAGGCATAAGGTAAAGAGTTTGAGATAAAGACTGTCTGAAATGGCTTTAATGCGATTAGGTTTTGCAGTCCTTTTGAGATTGTGCCAGCACCACTTGAATCTTTTTCACTTGAACTCGCTGTAGCGTCCACAGATCCAATTGATACTCGATGATTACCACGGAATGTGCCAGTATCCACCGGACTGGACAACACCACACCTTGAAGCGTTTCAGCAACGATCTTTTTATGAGTTTGAGTCAGGTCTTGTTCAATGACTCGAATAAATTCAGTCGGTTTGTTTTTCCATGCCATTATTTATCTCGCTTTCTTCAAAGGCATAAAATAGGTCTTGAGCAATACGCTGAACAGAATATGCTTCAAACTCCTTACTCGGTTCGTCTTCACCCATTACTGTGCGCAATCTTTGCCAAATGTGAACAGCTTCATGCAGCAATAATCCATGTATTTGATGAATTGATCTGTTGTCACACTCACCAAGTTGAACAATTGCAAATTGATAATTGTTGTAAAAACCAACACAGCAATCACCATGTGTATCCATGAATTTTTCGGTATTTTTTACATCGTCGAATAGCAAATCGAATTGATCTTGGTTGCGAACAAGTGTGTATTGCATATGCTGAAAAGGTGTTGATTCCCACTCAGGTATATAGTCATTGCTAATCATCAAACCTTCCTCAACTGACATTTCCAAATAGTAGCTGCTGGATCCTGCTTAATGTGCATCACTCGGTATATACCTTGTGCCGTAGACCATTCATCATCAATCTTAGGCAGCATACTCACCTCATTTTGCAGCACAGTGGCCTTTTTATCCGTAGCCAACACACCAAGCGTCAAAATCTCATACTGGCTATATGAGCCAAACAGGACGCCTCGGCCTGTATAAGACTCTTTAATTTCCAAGTAAGTTTCTGTTTTCGGATCCCAGTTTGATTTGGTGATACGTTCACAAGTGAATGAGTGGGCGGCGTCAGCAAGTTTTTTATCGAAAGCCTTGCCAACTTTGGCTTGGATTTTATTTCTGATCATCCTCGGTATACTCCGAATGAGAAGCCCTTGCCTTTTAAATCCAAAGAGTTGATGAATGCCTTAGCAATTTGCTCAAACTTTGAGATTTCTCGACTACCTTCAGCAAAGGTTTCTTCAACTTCTACAGAGTCAGCTTTCACTTTTTCTCTGATCGTTGCCTTCTCACTACCTGCATAAATCGCACCAGCAATGATACCTTTGATAATTTCACAAGCAGCATCCTTTAGCAGAGGATCAATAACCTCAGGCTCATGATCAATCTCATTTCTCATCCAAGTATTGGCCAGTAGAACAAGTCGAGCTTTGTCATTGTCTTCGGCAAAATCATGGCCAAGAATTGATTCGGCCTCAGCTACATTGATAAAGCTCATAGATTTATTCCTTTTGTGTTCCTGCATCCACAGCTTTAGCAGCTTTGGCTTCCGCGGCAGTCAGCTTCTTAACTTTGGATTCAAGTTCACCAACTGTTTTTTCAAGTGATTGAACTTTAGTTACTGCATCATCACGTTCAGTAGTGGTCTGATTGAGAGCATCGTTTGCAAGTAATAGTTGCTCTTTTAAACGAGAATTTTCAGATACTAATTCTGAGTTTTCACGATGCACAACATGCAGCGCTTCAACCTGACGTTTAAGGTTGTCATTATCCGTAACCAACTTTTCACACTCAGCCTTTGCATCATCAATAGCTTGTTGTAGCTCTGGCGCAACTTCAGTGTTGATATTCACAGTAATGGTGTCGACTTGGGCCTTATAGTGCTCTGGTACTTTGCCACCGTATTCATCAGCCGTTTCAATGAAATCACTTTCTTTTACTGCAGATGCATTACGTAAGATCCATCCTTCAGTTTGCAGCTTTTCAACATTCTCTACTGAAAAGTCATCAGTGAAGTAAATCTTCTTAGTTTTGATTTTCATGCTTTGCTCCAAATGAAAAGCCCCTTGCGGGGCTTCCAATTATTTTGTTTTGATCAAGACACCAGCAGTATCTTTAAGACTTGATGCGATCAAATCCCAGTTGCTTGGCGTTGCAATTGCTGCGTCATTTGGAGATTTACCACCGTTGGCAGTATCCCATGCATAACCTTTCACACCTGCACCATATGACCATTCAGCTTGATAGGTGTATTTCAGATTTTCACTACCCGTGGTTGGAACCAGTTCGGCGTTGAAATCCTGATTGTCATTGATAGCAATTGCACCTTCAACCAATCCAAGTGAGTTATAAACTGTTGTAGCAGGATCACCAGAAGTTGTGGAAAGTGCTGGAGAATCAGTCACCACAAATACTCGTCCAAATGGATCACGCACAACGTTCACACCGCCATACATGAATAAGCGCTCACTATTGGCGAGAGCGTTATCAAAGAGATTATGCATCGTAGTCGAGTGAACTACCCAGGCACGTAATGCACCTGAACGGTCTCCCATTCGTGCAGCACCTTTATTCAACAAGCGAAAAGATGCATCTGCTGTGGCGCTGCCTTCAATCAAAGAACTTTGCCCACCAATCGCAGCAACACCAGCAGTAATGCCGGCATTCAGCATATCTGCAATCTTGGCCTTACCCAGCTGCTCGCCAATGGTTAATGCAGCCAATTCAGGATTCTGTAAAACCCATGTATATTGTTGCTTTTCGTATTCGATAGGTGGTGTACCTGCTGCAACCTTTACTGCAACATCGAGCAATTGCTCGAGCCGTTTAGCTGCAACTGTTCCAGTCCCATAAGCATTACGACGGCGTACAATGCCGTTAATCGCCTTGAATGATGCTTTCATATTGAAATCACCACTAAACGGCTGATTGATCAAAACAATTGAACCTTGTGAGGCTTCATTGAACTTTGCAATGTCCTGAGCAGCCGTTTCGGTCATTGCAATGTGTGTTTGCTTGTTAAATACCTGTAAATCAAAAGGCATGAGTTTGAACTCCTAAATTATTGAGTACCTGCTTGTTTCAAGTAGGCAATTTTTTCTTCCTCGGTCTTACATTCCGCGAGTGACTTTTTGGCACCACCGCCTTGACCACCGCCCTGAAATCCCCCTCCACCGGCTTGAGAACCTTTTAAAATTGAATCTTTGTATTGATATCCACCAATCAAAGTTTCTAAAGCTTCGTCAAAGTCAGCGACTTCACCAGGACGTGCACGAGAAAAGATTTTTTGACCATCTGCACCCACTGCCACGACCTTGCCATCTTCGATCTTGAAGTTTTTACCGAACTGGGCCTGAATCATGTCTGCAGGAACAGAAACGTTTTCTTGAATAAACTTAGAACGAGCAAAACCACCGCCGATAAGTTCGTTGTGCAATTGGGTTTGATATGCATCACGCTCCTGAACGATCGGCGCATATTTTTCTTCAACCGCCTTGATCGCCTCAGCCTTCACCTTTTCGACTTCACCGGCATCCACCAGTTTTTTGTCATCAAAGTTTTTTAAAGTTTCAATTGCTTTTTTGGCTGCCGCTGGATCTTCAATACCTTCAAACGCTTTGAGAGATGATTCCGCTTTTTCGTAGCGCTCGCGGTTAGTTTTTGCTTCCCCGTTTAGACGCGCAATTGTTGCAACGGTCTGGGGTGCATCGTGTCCAACTTCTTTGCCGTCTTCGTGAACATAGATCGGTTGACCTTGATCATTTACTTCGGCATAAGTCTTACCTTCAACGGTTACTGTTTTAAGTTTCATAAGTCATCCGACCCTATCTTTGAAATGAGCATCCGCTCGTTGCGCCTTATTCATCCGAATTACAGGCAATAAAAAAGCAGCCAATTGGCTGCTTGTGTATGTTGTGAATCTTAGTTTTAGTTGGTACATCCAGTGGATCTCAGTTTTTGATCAACTTCATCAATCCCCTTTTTAAATTTTTCAGCGTTGTAAGAAAAATTGAGGCCCTGTTTCTTCATGTATTGAACATATGCATCAGGATTATTATTTACCAACTGATAGAAACTCAGCTCAGTTTTTAATGCTAGGCAATCCAACTTTTTTTTCTTCAACTTTGTCAGCTTCACTTAAAGTTGAATTTTTATGCTTTTCGCTGAACTGATATTTCTTAATCTGCGCCAAATTAGCGTCATCCATCACTTCAAAATATTTACTCTCAAAGTATTGATCAGAGTCAGCAAAACAGTTCATTGAAATCCCCAAACCAACAGCCAGCATTATTCTTTTCATTTCATTCTCGGATTTAAGTTTGAGTGAAGTTTATCACAAGGCTAATTCCTTGAATGCCTGCTGATCCATTTGCCTCAACTCAGCAATGGTAAACTTGGTACCACTAAGTGGATCCACAAACTTATCAATTGTAAATCCACCGGATTTATAGAGCTCATACCGTGTTTTGCCCAGCATGTTGAGCTGAAAAGTTTGATCTTGGCGAGCGAACCACTTTGCATAGGTTTCATTGGCATTTACCTGACCAATTTTCCCAGATCGCTCATCTTTCGGTATGTTTCGCACTGGCCTGTCATCCGCTACAAACGGACGTAAACCAGATAATGATCCCGTCTCATCACAACCCACCTGCACAGTTCGGCAACGGCGGTGATACGGCGGTTTCTTCTGGGTACCATCAGTTTTTTGGATCCGCCCATCTATTGATGCACAATAAAGGCTCGTACGGCCGTCCAGTGTCGCAACATCGCGTACGTAATCAAATCCTAGTGCCTTCCATATATCAGAGTAAACTACTGAGCTTACGTGAGCTCTGGCCGTTCTGACTTCTGCATCAATGTGATTTCTAGACTCATTCAGCAATCCATCGGCATACTTCAAACGCTTGGTGCCTTTGATACGCTGGATAATCTGCTGATTGGTCTGTCCATTTGAAATGCCATCCCGAATCACATATTCGATCTTCTTACGCAAGTTTTGTGCAATGTTTGGAAAGATTTGATCTACAAGCTGCCCACCAGCATAAGGTTTTCTTTTGACTTGCTTATATAAACTTTCCCCATCGATGGCAGGTGCTTTTTTATCAGCAATACGGTAGATATAAGCTGCTTCATATGCAGTCAATGCGATACTGGAAGCTGTCATGATTTCAGGCAACTGAACTGAAATGCTTTGTTGCAACTCATTGATCGATACCTGAATCTGCTTCAAAGTTGGCGTGGTATATCGGCCACTCATAAGAATAGCCAACTCAGCATCTTCCAGATCATTCATCTGCTGTAAAAGTTGGCCCAAGGCTTCGCTAGTGACTGAATCAAATCGAACTAAGATCTCATTTACTGCTGATGATGATAATCGCTGAAGATATGCATTGTGTTGCGTAAGTAAATCAATAAGTGCCTGCTGAATTTCATCTTCATTCATTACCACCACCAGAATTTGGATTGTAGTTACCTAACGGATTACTCATGCGCTGCTGATCAATCTGCTTCTGAATCTCGTCCCACTTTTCCTCAGTAAACATGCCAGTCTGTTCGTACTTGTACCAAACGGCCCATGGTAGATAATCACCGACACAGGCTTCATAAAGACGTTTAGCACGCTCTTCACTGAATTTTGGTTTGTTGAAATCCTGCGAGATGACATAGCTCAACTCTTCTGAACCCAATTCATGATCAGGCAAAGCAAACTTGGCACACCAACGTAATGCCATGGTCAGGACTTCACTGATATTCGATACAGCAAGCGATACAACAGAGTGCTGAATCGAATCCTCATTGTCCGACTGGGTTGCAGTCTTGTTTGCAGATCCAACCTCAATGAGTCGAGCGCCCATTTCCTTCATCTGCTCCCACTTATCCGTCATCAACTGTTTAGCCAAGTTGTTATCCTCTGCCTGTACAATTTCAACTTTGGTCGGAAAGCCGTTACGAGATCCAATCGAGAGTTTGTCTTTTTTGATGATTTCATACTGCTCATGACTGACATCAGGTAGACAAACTGTAGGCTGGCCAACAATAAATCCAGACTCTTCTACATCCGCAGAGTTCCGATAATGTGCCAGGTTCAAATCAGCAAGCTCTAACAATGGCGCATTATCAATATCATCTGAGTTATCGACGGCACCACAAAATGAAAAAGGGATATAGGACCATGTAGCTCCATGGTAATCAGTAGGCGTGTATTTAATGCCCTCAGCCCAATTGCCATCATCATCACTGGTATAGATTTGTACGGTGTAAAAGAGATTACCTGTCTCTGCACCTTCTAAGCGTAATACGCGATACTGCTCCTTGCTTTGACGCGTAAAACCGTCAGGTCCACGTGTAGATACCATTTCAAGAATTTTGACAAAACTGAGCTTCTTCTGGTTCCCAACGATGATGTAATCCCAATCGATAACACTTTTTGCATTCAGTGTGTGGATCATTGGAAATGCATTTTTTCGCTTATCTTCTTCCCGGTTACGACTTGGAGCCACATTCGGGTAATCGACATACACGGCGCAGCGGTAATGCTTCATGACCAGTCGTAGCATTCTTTGCGAACATTGAAAGATTGAACGTCCCGCTCCATCGGCATTGCGCTCCATGTATTCAAGTGCTTCTGGTCGCTTGAACTCAGGTAGTTTATTGAATGCTGAACCAATATAACTATTCAGTGTTCGACCTGTTACACCATAGAACACCGCTCGACCAAGATAATCTTTATATCGATCTGTATCACCATCACCAAAAGTTTCTGGTACTGGCAGATAAGTTTTAGCTTTCGCTTTAATTGCTTTTTGGCCTTTACAGACATCATCCAACTTAATCCAAAGTTCGATGTTTTCATCATAATCAGGATGCCGTGTTGTTACTGTCATGTTCTTCTTCCAAAAATTGGGATATCAATGTGCGTCACTGGCTTGATAATTGGAAATCTTTTTGCCAAAGGATAACCGCCAGCATCCCCGACGTGGTCAAGTCCGGATTTCTTATCCGGCATACCAAAATCATCGTAAATTTGCTGCTCGAGTGTTTCCGTGAAGCGCGGGCATTTATTCGTATTTACCTTGAGTGTTCTCTCACCGTCGCCATTCAATATCAAAGCATTAACGACGTTGATACGATCTTTAATGGCAGGATTGGTACCATCTACTTCAACACGAAAACCCTTAGATCTTAAAATAGCGTGATCTGACTCACTGGCTGCTTTTGATGAGGTCGCTTGTCCTGCTGCATCAGGTATCACCGTCATATTGTGCAGAGGAAATCTTTCAATTAGCAGTGTTGCCATGGTTGGTGTATCTCGTACCCCGACCATCTCATCAAGTGCCAATGGCTTACCCTCACGAATCACATAGACCACTGCAGCCATTTTCAAAACGTTAAAATCCATCCCAATGATCAAAGGTTCATTAGGTTGAATTTCTTCATCGGTGTGATTTAGCTTTCGATCAAAGTCTGGATAAACAGCACCACTGGTTAAATTGACAAACTGACCTTTCAAGTAAGCTGAGATCAATTGCGGCGGATAAGACTCAAACAACGATGAAATATAGTCATCTGGCAGATTGGCTTCATTGTCGTATGTGGAAGCCTGAATCATTCCATACAGTGCGCGCTTAACAGGTGTTAAGTTTGCTTCTTTAACAAACTGCTGATGCGTAAATTTAAACCCCTCAGGGGTTGTAGCAACGTCAATACCATTCAGTAATCCAGCTTGCTTGTAGCGCATACGTGCAATGATCTTACGCCATGCTTGTTGCGCCTTAAGTGTCGGCATGACATCCAGTTCATCAATCAATGCATGGCCAATTTTAAAACCTACAATCGTTTGAGGCTTTTCCATTGATCGACAAATGATTGTGCTTCGATATTGCCGGCCATAATAAATATCAACTTCCTTATTAGACTCATAGATTTTGGTCTTAAGCCCCCAGTCGAAAGCCACCTCGTCAATCGTTGGAAAAAAGATATCTCGAATCTGCGGGTAAGTCGGTGCGAAGTAGCCCAAAGGTACTTTTGGAAACTCCCATGACTTATCACACAGGCTTGAACAACCTACCCAGGTCTTTCCTGATCCAAACCCAGCAACGAAAGCACGAAACTTATTTTTTAGTTGTAAAAATTCAGCCTGAGGTACATTCAGCGTCGGATTGATGTTGGGCATCTTTTTTACTCGCATCTACGACTTGAATAGTGACTTTCACTGGTGTTGGATCGTCTGCGCCCTCACCGTCTCCATTCTTGATCTTGTCAATTTCGAGCTGTTTAAGTTGCTCATCTAATAACTGGATTTCATAACCATGCATTTCATCTTTGATCTGCTTGATAATCCCTTGCTTTTTAACTTTGTTGTTCTTCCAGTCAACATACATCTTTTGCAGTTCATTCAGTCGGACTGCTTTGTTTGCTAAGGGGATGTCATAAATGTTGGATTTGAAGTTCTTTCGTGTTGTATGAAATAGGTCTTTCAGTTTCTTGCTCATTCCCCTACATGTAGCTTTAGTTGGATCATAAGAGGCGACCTGTTGACGCTCAATTTCAATACCAAATTCTTCTCTTACAGCATCTACAACTTGTTGAGGGGTATCAAAGCAAGCAAGAGACTGAACTATAAAAATTTTTACAGGCTCTTTAAGTGTTGCCATAATTGCCCCTTTGTAAGACTACGTAAGGGTAAGTAGTCAAAAAAAAGAGCCCGAAGGCTCTACTTAATCAAACACGTCCCACAGCACGCAGCTATATTTTTTTCAGATACAAACGGCGCCTGCTTAGCAACTTCCACCAGACGTTTAATGTCATCACTCGGGCCCCAGCGCTTCACGACGCCCACAAATTCCTCAACATCGTGCCCAGCCAAGTAATGCTTAGGTAGGCCTGTATGATCACTATAAACAATCTCTCCGTCTCCATCACGCTCAACACCGATGTGATAAAGCTCATGTTCAATCAGAGCACAAAACTCCCGATCACTCGCTTGCTCACAGAATGTTGCATCAATGGTAATGAGATAAACGGGTACAAAGCCGAACCAATCCCGCATTTGCTGTTCTTGTCGAGCCTTTTTCCATCCACCCTGATTGAACATGACTTTTTCGCATTGACCTAACACCATGCGCTTTGCACGTGTAAATGCAGATGATGCCCAAGCAAATGCAAGAAAAGTCTCGTCATCGTGAAGTAACTCAGCGATATGGTCATGATCAGGATTATGCAATTCACCGCCCAGCGTTAAGAAATTTTCAATCACCCATTCTTTTAATTCTGGCGCCGCAATGATGCGAATGGCTTCCTCTTCTTCCGCTTGGTCGATAAAGTCAGTCTGGGGAAATGGTCTGATCTGGTCCATCTTCTAGTCTCGCTAATTCACTTTTAATCCAGTCGATGACATAACCCGATAATATTGAATCAGGGTGAAAATGCTCAAGCTTATAACCCATGTCTTCAGCCAAATCATATTTACTAAATGCATTGGCAATCTTCTTACCACCACGGCCAACAGCCCACGGACTACCTGCAATCTCAATAAGAAGATTCAAACGCACAATATAAAAGTCAAAACGCCAGTTTTTTGTAGATTCAAACTTAAACTTACGGCGATATCCGATCAGATTTTCTTCCAATTCTTGAAATAGAGTTTCTTCAGCTTCGAGATAATTTTGTTTGGCTTTTGGTAAAGGTCTGGTTCTTGGCTTTGGCTTATACGGCTTTTTGTTTGTAGCTCGATTATATGCATCAACGTCCATAGCGCTTAATGTTCTGTTTGATTGTCTCAATGTTCCCATCGATCTGCCGAATGCGCCAATCGCACTCAAATTTAAATGCGATTGGCGCATTCAAATGATTCAAGCTTTCGATTTTCTCTTTATCTTCATGCAGCTTTTTTAAATTCTTTTTCGCTTCGAGAATATCCATAGGCACCCCGTCATTAAAAATAAAGAAAGAAAAACCCCGCCAATAATCGATATTTAGCAGGGCCTTTATGTGCCGTAATCCGTTCAGCGAATTAACTCGCAAAGCGTCCTAAGCGAGTGGTGATAAGACATAAAAAAGCCCGCATAAGCGAGCTTTTAATAGTGGCGTTCAAATACAAATTCGCCAAGTTATCACAAATATGCCACACCCTGTGCGCACACTCAAGTGGTTTTTGCGAAAGTTTCAAACTCAAATTGAGAGTGACGGCTTTTTATATACGCTAATCCACACTTTAAATCTTGTCGAATCTGGTTTACTGATGTGTCGTTGCTTTTAGCGATATCTCGCAATGAATTTCCCATCACATGATGTGACCATATCGACGATATCCATTCTTGTAAAATATCGTCTTCGACAAGCTGAATGTCTGTGATAAGCCGTTGTATCGCCCGCGCTTCATTATCATTTAATTCACAGCATGTCCCTTTTCTCTGAACACATAAACGATCTTTTAATTGCTCATCCGCCATGTACATTGCAAGCAGTCGTTCACGCTGCTTTTGTGTAATACGTTTAGTCGGCATGGTTTTCACAACCATCACCATTGTTTCATTATCGCCATTAATCCAAGCCCCAAGCTGGCGACACCACCCCTCAAAACTATATTTTTTCCAGTCCATTGCTTGCATTATTGTCACCGCTGCATTCATCACAAACCACCTCTCACCAAATCTTCAATTTGCTTAATCGCTAAACCGCTTTTCACTTGATGTGTATCGAACCGTAAAACCTTAAAACCCATTACCGCTGCCGCGTTGTACTTCTCCATATCCCCCAGATAACCTTTACCCCTTGTATGCCGTCCACCACTCCAAACTCCGCCTTCAACCTCAATTAAAATATTTGTACCTGTAATAAAGAAATCTGCCCTCCATTTACGTGTTGGATGGAATTTATATTCCTGTTCAAACTTGATCTTGCATGCTTTTAAGTGTGTTGCTAACACCGTCTCGCCTTCACTCGGCTGTCTGGTACCTTGCTTTGCTGAACGGCGCTTTTTACCCTTCTTGATCGGAAACTTTGAGCGGTACTCAGCAAGGCTTATCGATGTCATGCCTCACCATTCTTGTATGCTTGAACAAGTTTGTAGTCTGCTATAGCCCGATCTAAATCTAAGTTCTCGCCATACGTGCTTTGATCAATAAGGTTCGCCAAGCCAATCCCGCCGAAATCATTAATTTTATTAACCGACTCAACCACCTGTTTGAGTTGTTTAAGATTGACTGCATTCAGTTCAATCAAATAGTATTCACCATCCACCGTGCTGTAATAACGTGACCAATCTGGCGCACCCTCCAAAACCGCTTTAGCTTTCTCAATACCATGTACTGCTACAAATTTATGTGCTTTCATGCTTAACGCCCTCAATTGCCCGCATCCCCTTTTTCATCATTTCAAATTGGGTTTTAGAGCATGGTGTTTTTCGATTTTTGATTAACCCTATCTTTGTGCTCGAACAATTCATGTAATTCGCCAAATCCAAAGTTCGACCTAATTTCGCATCTAGCCAGTCACTTAGTTCTTTTGCTTGTTCTTCATTCAATCTCGGCATCTGAGTTTGAGTTTTTGCCCTGCCACGCAACTTGACTTCCCGATTATTAAACTTTTGCTTCGGTGCAATACCAGTGAATCCCTGAATCACTGTAATTTTGTTGCCCTGTGCCAACCATTCTTCTACCGTTGTTGTCATGGCTTATCTCCAAACAATCGCTTAGTTTTCTCGCTTGCAAAATATAATTTGTCGTGACCAACCCTTTTAAAGTAAAGCCACCCTGACTCGCTCAAAGACTTACAAAGTCTCTGCGCAGTGCGCTTACTAACACCAAGCTTAAGTTCAACTTCCTCGATGTTTAGGGCTTTATCTGTTTCAGCAAACTGACTCAAAACAAAAATAATATTGTCAAATATTTCTACGTAATTACTCATGCCGCACCTCCTTGCATTTCTAGGCTTTCGTAATACTCAGGACTTAAATCAAGGAATGTTGATCTTGCTAAGTCGGTTGCTAATCTCACCGTTCCAATCGACCCATTACGCGCTTTACCAATGATAATTTCTGCTGTGCCCGCCTCTTTAGACTCTTTTGTGTAGACTTCATCGCGGTAAATAAACATGATGATGTCTGCATCCTGCTCCAGATCACCTGATTCTTTTAAATCAGAATTCATTGGCCGCTTGTTTGGTCTGTTTTCAAGATTTCGATTAAGCTGAGCCAATGCAAAAACAGGGCATTCAAAATCACCTGCAATGCGCTTTAATTCTGTTGAGATTTCACCGATATCTTTGTCGGAGCGACCAAAATTGTTTTTAGAGAGTGGGGTTACTCTTTGGATGTAATCCACAAAGATTGCACCAACCTTTCCATATTTGGTCTGCACTTTCTTTGCTGACCGACGAATACTCGCCACAGTGGCACGGTTGTTGTCATCAATCATTAGCGGTGCTTTTTCAAGAACATTGGCTGCTGTGTTGATGTTTTTAAAATCATCGCTATTTGGGTTAATTTGACCTGTGAGGACTTTTCTAAGCTCAACCCCTCCAATCCCGCTAATCAAGCGCTGTGCAATCTGATGGCCTCGCATTTCAATTGAACAAAACAACACTGGCAATGATTGATTAATCATCATGTCTGCCGCCAAGTTCTGTGCGAATGTTGTTTTACCCATGCTTGGGCGCGCACCAATGATGACTAAATCGCCTTTCCCAATTTCACCTAGTTTGTTATCCAGCGCTGTAAATCCAGTGCGAATTCCACCGTCAAAAGGCACACCCGCATGCAAGGCTTGGTGACGATGAATAAACTCACTGATAGCGACTTTTGAAAATTCATGTGCATGTTTGAGTTTTTCATCGCCCGCACCCAAATCAAGATTTTGGATTAAGCTTTGAGCCTTGCTTACTGCTGTTTCTGCGGTATGAGTGACCATATCCACAGCAATTGAATTAATCAGCTTACTGGTGTCGTGCAAGCGTCTGCGAGCTGATAAATCTTTGAGCTTTGCAAGATGCGTTTCAAACATCAAGGCTGTTGCGGTACGACTGTTCAAATCGATGAGGTATTGTTCAGGAATCTCTTTTTCCTGATGATTGTTTTTGATCAAATCCCAAATTGTGATGAAATCAAAGCTTTCGCCTTTTCGGTGTTGATCAAGAATGTGATTAAAAATAATTTGATGGCGACCTGCGTAAAAATCAGAAATTTCAACTTGCTCAACAAGCGTGTCCGCATAAGACTCTGAACTCATGATCGACATCAGGATGATTTGCTCAGATGGGATTGAGTGTAATTCGCTCATGCGTTCACCCCTTTGAATTTTTTAGCCACGCCTTTGAATTGAGGTTGTGTTTCTTGTTCAGCATGGGTTGTTTGCTCGGTTTGTGGTTGTTCAAGCGCAGCTAATTCGCTGGCGGTTTCCTGCCAATTCCATGAAGCCTTGAATGTTTCCCATCCTCGAACCACGATGATTTGAAATGCAAGCTCTGGTGTGATTTTGGCTTCCTTGGCTTGTTTGACAACCATGTCGACCATACGATCTGTAATCGTTTTATGTTTTTTTGTCTTCAAAGAGATGTATTCGGATGCTGTTTTTTCAGATACACCTTTTTCGACAAGATATTTTTTTGGTGAGAATTTTTCTGTTTTTTGGCTTTGGGTTTCGCTTGGCGCGTCAGCACAAATAATATCTGAAGTATTCTCTGTGTATTCTCTGTATGTATTCTCTGTATTAGATGGGCTGATTTGTGCATTCAGTATGGCGGAATTGTGCATACAGTCTGGCGCATCTGTGCATTCAGTATGTACGTTTGGTGCATTCAGTATGGCGGAATTGTGCATACTATTAATATCAATACTTTCGGAGTATTCAACCAATGCTTTGTAGAGATTTTCACGCTCAACTTTGAAGTAAACGCGACGCGGCACTCCTTCTTTCTTTTCAGAAAGAAACCCCAAGCTTTTTAGGGTTTTACGAGCTGTCTCTTGCTCTCTGCGTGTCATACCAGTTTCGAGTGTCCACTCATGGTGGGTTTTGTAGATCCAGCCATCACTGTTTTTAGTGCGTGATGTCCAGTAGACCAATTGTGAAAGCATGAGTGCGCCATTGATTCCACAACCTATGAATACATAGTGTTTATTGAATGCAATTGGTTGCTCGTTCATAGCTTCAATCAACTTAATAATTGGAAGGTTTCTAGTCACGCAGCACCTCTCTTATTGAAGTGCCGCTCAAGTACAGCAAAAAAATCAACTTTTACTGACTGTGCATAATTGTCTGGTACTGGTTGCAAATTGAGAGCTTTGCGTCTCTGCTTTACCAATTGGGCTAACGTCATTTTCATAGTCATCACCCGTCGATCCGAATATTGAATACGACCGAAAGCCCCCCCCAGAGAGGTCCGTCATATGCCTTCAGCTCTTTACGAATCTGGCTTTCAATATCTTTTTTAGTGAAACGTTGGTAGCGCATAGGGCTTTTCAGGATTTTCTTGCCATTCTGGAATGCCTCTACCGTCACTGTGCGATTGGCAAAATTTACTTCAGTAATTTGAGCTTGAACTGTCATGATATTTCCCCCATCGCCATTTCCGCCTCAGTCAAATGGCGTTTGGCGTTGAGTTCTGCGACTTTTGCGTGACGGATTTGAAAATTCAAACGACCATAAAACAATGAGTCGATACCTTTAAGGTGAAACAGTCTTTTTGATCTTCCAACAATTTCAAACAGATTGTCGTAGTCATCTTCCTCAACCATTACAACCACATCGCCGACTAAAAATTCCCGATTGTCTTCGTTTTGCTGTTCTGTTAAATTAACCATGTTCTTTGGTTCCTAAATTGATGAACGCCTAAAGCCTGATGTAAGAGATCAGGCTTTTTCTATTTGTGCAGCCGATAAATATTTCTGCATATGTTTATGTGCAGCACTGTCAACAGCTTTAATTAATTCGATTAAGTTGTTCGAGATTTGATGAATTTCCTCATACTCCTGTGGTGTGACAACTCCATCTTCATAGGCATCAAAAACGACTTTGTTAGCTTTTCCACACTTAATGTTGTGCAACATCATTGCTTCAAAAATTGATAATTCATGATGCTTGCTGCTATCACAGTCCACTGGAACTAGCGCAAAACCCATTTGATGCGCCCAAACTTTTATGAGTGCTGGATTGCGCGTATACATCATCATTGCTTCGAGCTTGCGAATATTCGGCAAATGATTCGGCATATTCTGATTTGCGTAGTTGCAAACCATGTTGTGTGAATCACCGATTGCCATAGCAATATCTTTCGGCCCGCAGTTTTCCGAGTTGTTAATCATCTGGAAAAGCGCTGTTTGTGCCTCTTTACTTAATTTCAGTTCATTCATTGTGAAATCCTTGTTTTCTTTCACATTTATTTTTTCGGGCTAAAGCTTGATACTTGGTGTATGTTTTTAAGCTAGTAAATGTTTTGGATTTGCCTTATCAAGCAACCATTCTTTTGTGAGCTTGCCGTTGCTGTGTTCTGCGAAGATTTCTGCATATTGTGTTTCGCCTGTGTAATCAGTACGAGGCAAAACACCTTTCTCAGCCATTTTTCGAACTGCAACATACGAGATGCCTAATAGTGCTGCTGCCGAGGTCCGCCCACCAACAGCCTCTATTGCTTGTTGAATAGGATTCATATCTTAAACCTTATTTAAACCCAATTAATATTTTTATTAAACCATGAGTTAAATTTATTTTCAACCTATGGTTGCTTACATTTTTATCTTTTTTATACGAGAATTTAACCAAAGGTTTCACAAATAATGAAAGTTATGAGCACAATGGTTGACCGCATTCAGGAAGCACTGAAAGCAAAAAAGCTATCATGGTCCAAAGCCGCAACAATGATCGGTCTAACGCCTCAAGCTCCATCTAAATGGAAGAAGGGGCAGATCGGAAAGGAGACTTTAGATAAGCTAGCTGAGTTGCTAGAAGTGGATGCTGGGTGGCTTCTAAATGGTAAAAAAAATCAGAATCTAACCAATTTCAACATGCAAGAATTTATGGAAAAACACAATCTTTCTAATAAAGATGAATCGTCGTTTGATGCAAATGACATTCAGCGCCCAATTGTTGCTGAATACTCTGAGGATGATGGGTTTATCTGGATTGATGTTGTTGAGGCGAGTTTTTCTTGCGGCACTGGCGAGGCGATTGAGTTTCATTTTGATGTTATAAATGGCAAACAGCCATTCCCGCCCAACTTCTTCAAAAAGAAGCATGTGCATCCTGATAGCATGCGAATTATCAAAGCTAAGGGCGACAGTATGACCGACTTTATCAAAGATGAGGATCTTGTGGGTATTGATATATCGCAAACTGAAATAATTGATGGTGAGATCTATGCTGTTTACTTTGAAGGCGAAGGGATGATCAAGCAGATATTCAAAGAAGAAGGTGGAAAATTAATTCTTCATAGCCTTAACTCTAAGTATAGGGATCGTGAAGTTACTGAGCAAAATGGACTAAATTTTAAAGTTATGGGTCATCAGTTTTGGCGAGCCGGTTAATAAAATTTTTTTTAAAAATGAGAGTGCAATGATAGGAACACTTAACAAAACAAAAACTGCCTTGTCTATTAACAAACAAGAATTTAAACAGGCACTTGGGAAAATTGGCGAAGGAATTGATAAGCAAATTGCAGGACTTAAAAAAGCCAAGCAAAGCTATGATGCTTCTGAGATGGCACGGGAAGTGATTGCTGAGGCTAATATCTTTGAGGTGATCATTGAAGGTGTTAATGAAGCAGAAAACACAAATTTAAAACTGGCTGACATCACAAACATTGACGCTGCGCAAGGCTGGATTGATGAGTTTTTGGAAAAGTATTCTGAACAATAAACTGTGAACTCGACAAAATCAAGTCAGGTTAAATTATAAGGATTAATGCATGGAATTAGAAAACTTCATAAATGAAAATCTGCTATATGGAAGAGCATTAGTTGACTTGGAGATCAGCAATAAGGGATCAAATCCATTATGGACGGGCTTTGTAGCTACAAACCAAGGGGAGTTTCCTGCATATATTAAAAAATGCCGCAACGCTGAGGGTTTGTGTATAGAGATTATTAGCGCATTAATTGGGCTAATGCTTGATATCCCTATTCCCAAACCGATGCTTGTCTTGGTTGAGCCGAACCACCCGCAAATCGCTGTAGATAAACCAACATTATTATTTGGCTCTCAAATGTACGATATGCCATCCTTTGAGAGATTTTTAATGGATCACGAATTAAGTGAAGAGTGTTTGCTTGATTTCTCGGGGTTACACTCTATTGTGGCATTTGATGAACTAATCGCCAATCCTGACAGAAATAATTCAAATATTTTGTATGATGGTGACTCTTTTAGATTTATCGATCATGAAAAAGCTTTCTTTTCATCACAAGATCCAAGACTACCAATCAATGAGATAACTAAAGTTGGTAACATTTCTGAAATTATTCAACATTACAAAGGTGAGAATGAAATCTATACATTTAAGTTAATGTCAAAAATTAAAAAATGTATTGCTGATGAAATGTGGGGGACAAATTGCGACTCACTTGCAAAAAAAGCACAAAATCATTATCTGCTTAATGAATATAATACAATCATTGAAAGAGTAAGAAATTTCTTAAATGCCAGAAATGGTGTGTTGGCAATTTTAATTGAAAATGCTATAAAGCCACCACAATCACATCAACAATTAGATTTAATCGGAGGTTAAGATGTTTGGTAAAATTTCATTTCCTTCCGAACCTAGTTTTTTTGCCGAGTGGAGAACTGTGTATTTTGAGCCAATACCAAAAAGTGGGGAGCTTATTGCAATTCTAATAACAACCAAAGATTTAAGTGGCACAATTGAGGTTTTTGATGCACTTCATCCTACAGTTATTGATAGCTTATATGGAACCAAAGCATCATCATTTAATGGATATATAAAACTAATAAAAGCAAATATTTTGAAAAATAATGGGGAGTCCACTCTTGATGGTGTAACTATAGGTGCTTGGCATACCTCTCAGTCAGATAATATTAAAGGCATAGTTCGGCAAGCTTTGTACAAAACTGCAAGCCTTGGCTCTGTTGCCCTAAAGGGATTATTTGAGCAAGAAGATAGTTTATTTGAGAATGAGCAAGTCGACAACCGTTGGTCTAAACGTGTTAAAAATGCAGTGTTAGAAATTGATTCATCCTATGAAAATGCATTTGATATAAAAATCCCTATCAGAAAAGACGTAAAAATTTCTTGTGGATTCCATACTGCTCGTTATTCTGCGAAATTTAATGTTTGCACATCACAAACTATTACCAGAATGAAGTCAAACTTAATGGATTTGCAAATATTTGATTCGCACAATGTATCTAGCAACTATGATTTGATTATACAAATGCCAACAGATGACAATCTACAAGTACCATTAAAAACTTTGGCTAGAATGAAAGAAAATATTGAACTCCTAAGGGAAGAAGTGGCATCAAAAACTCACATCAATATCTATACATGTGATTCTGAAAAAGAAGGCGCAGCAAGAATTTTTGAAATGCTCAAAGCAAGTTAGATATTTTTCTTATTACACAACCCACCCCATCGGTGGGTTTTCTTTTGTCTATTAAAACAAAATTAAACCTAGGTATAAAAATATTTTCACCAAAGGTTTAATTCGGACTTGATTTTAATTTATACCTTTGGTTTAATGATTTCATCAAGACAACAAAAAGCCCCGCCGACTCTCACATCAAACAGGGCTTTTCACGATGGAGTTCATTATGGAACAAAACACATTGAAGCACAATACGGCGTACATAGTTCCGTCGCGCTTAAAGCGTTGGGCATTGGGTTCTGCCCTAATCTTTGGCTTAACAGGCGCATACGCCCTGGTTTCTGAAAAACCTACCCAAGTCGCAACCTACCCTATTACCAAACCATCTGAATATGGCGTTTCTGCAATTAAAGTTGATAACGACAAAAACTCAGGTGAAGCCGTTATTAAGCTCGATGGTTTCTATATTTATACCAGCTTTGATTTCACTACACTTGAAGAAAACTACGGCGTAATCGGTTCTGAGCATGAAGTAATTGAAATTACTAATTTGGCGATAGACCAAATCACCTCTATCAACGGCCACGAGTACAACGATTTCACAACTCGTGATGATGTCATCAACATCAAAAACCTTGTGGCTGCTTATATTGAAAAAAATAATTTGGCTGGGGGTGTGTGATGCAAAATAAAAAATACGAACTTCTCGATAACGACACGGTTACCACATGGGATGGTCGCACACTTAAACGTATTCGCGCATTAGTTGCAATTGGTTCACTGGTTGCTGCTGGTGAATTGGGTGGTTATATCGAGTCAGAAGATAACCTTTCACAGGTTTCTGGCGACGCTTGGGTTTATGGCGACGCTCAGGTTTCTGGCGACGCTCGGGTTTCTGGCAACGCTCGGGTTTCTGGCGACGCTCGGGCGAGCGTTGC
>OGQD01000017.1_pt1 | contig 145497 bp, 135 predicted proteins | sample 1553091 | NCBI WGS metagenome assembly OGQD01 (sample SAMEA2580290, study PRJEB22360) | human gut metagenome | biome: human gut; feature: human-associated habitat; material: faeces | place: Denmark | collected 2008/2010
GTGAAGATGTCAGTGAGAAACTGACCTTTAAATCCGCACAGTTTATGAAAGAGCAACATATCCGTGGCAAATGGGTATGTGATCAATGTGAGACCTTGATTCAAAAACCGATGCCTGCCTATGTGATTGATAAAGGCATTGCCACCCCCGAACTGCTCAGCCATGTGCTGGTTTCCAAATATTCGGATCATTTACCTTTATACCGTCAGAGACTGATCTATCAACGTGTCGGGGTTGATCTCGCTCGATCAACACTTTCAGAGTGGATTGGTCAATGCGGTGTGCAATTAGAACCTTTAGCTCAGGCACTGAAGCAGATTGTATTACAACAACAGGTGATTCATGCGGATGAAACGCCTGTGACGGTGATGCAGATTGGTGAGAAGAAGTCCAAGAAAGGCTATGTTTGGGCCTATGCCACCACACAGTACAATTCGATTCAAGCAGTCGTGTATGACTTTCAAGCGAGTCGATCAGGTCAACATGCCGAAGATTTCCTTAAAGGCTGGCAAGGTCATCTGGTCTGTGATGATTACAGTGGTTATAAGGCACGTTTTGCCTCAGGTCAGATGATTGAAGTGGGTTGTATGGCGCATGCCCGTCGTAAATTCCATGAGCTGCATGTGACGGGTAAAAGTTTGATTGCTGAGCAAGCGTTATCAATGATTCAACAGCTTTACCGAATTGAAGCAGAATTAAGAGACATTCCAGACTGTACAGCAGAGCAACGAAGAGAGCGAAGGCAACAGGACAGCCAACCAGTCATGCAGCAACTGTATGACTGGCTGAAAGAATATCAGCTCAAAGTACCACCGAGTTCGCCTACAGCAAAAGCGATCAATTACAGTCTAAAACGTTGGTCTGCCTTAAGCCGCTATCTGGATGATGGCAATTTGCCTATTTGTAATAATTGGGTAGAGAACCAGATGCGTCCGTGGGCTTTAGGCAGAAAAAACTGGTTATTTGCTGGCTCACTGCGTAGTGGTCAACGGGCCGCGAACATCATGACGTTAATTCAGTCTGCCAAGCTCAATGGTCTTGATCCCTATGCTTATTTAACTGATATTCTTACAAAGTTACCAACCCACAAAATGAAAGATATCGAAGCGCTGCTGCCACATAACTGGAAGCCTGCTTAGGATCAAGTGGGGTTCAGCGGATGCTTACGGCGAATTTAACCTTTTGAATTATGCAAATGGATTAGTCATCAAAAAAAATATTGTTGCCCAACTATCGTGTGCCTTTGACTATGATATGAATGACTTCGATAAGGGCAATGAACAGTTTCATTACTTTACCGGGTGTTATAGTTTATCTAGTCTTACATCAAAAGTTCTATCTGTAAATCTGGGCAATATTTTTCTTGCTAATGATAGTTTACAAAATCAGCCTGCATTCATAGCCCAAAGTGGAGCCTTTGAAAATGAATATGGATATGTGCCAACTACAGAGGAAGTTTTTACAGAAGGTCTTGTTCTTGATGATAATTTTCAGTATGCAGAAATTCATCCTGACTTATGCGAGTTCATTATTAATAATGATGCAATGAAATCATCAAACCCATACTTCAATAAGGTAGAAATTACTGGTCTTGACTATATTCACAACGCCATTAATTACCATGGGACTCTATACGGAGATTACTATGGTTTGGATCTTATTGAATATCACAAGCCATTTATGCATTTACATTTAGAATGCTCAAACCCAATGTTACCATTCTATAAAGAGCTCCTTTTGGATGCACACATTAATCTACAGAATAAAAACTACAAAATGTGTTCATTTCTTGCTTATGCTGCATTTGAAAGTTTCGTCAATATTGTTTCTGAAAAAGAGGACGAAGAAGAACGATTGATTGATAAGTTCAAATATATCTTTAAGTCAAAAAAGATCGATAGCAACAATTTAAATACTTTTGATTGCTACACTAAATTATTGAATTTTTATAACGACAATGATTTGTCTAAATACCGTAATATGATCGCTCACGGTAAAAAGGATGATAATATATGGGCCTGCACAGAAGGCGCTGATATTGCCGATAAAATGTTTGTGTTTACCTCCCTATCAATTTTGTTCTATGAGAAGTCAATGAAGAACCTTCAAGGCTTTAACGCTTACATGAAAAGTAATGACCTTAAACCTCGTTCTAATTAATGGACAGCCACCACTCTTCTAGACAAATTTAGTCCATCTTAAGACTTTTTTGGCAGGAAAAATATGTATTCATGGCTAGGTTCATGAACTAAATATTTTTTAAGTTATAATTTAACGATCTAAGTAATTAATTTTATTGTTTATTATATATGTATTTAATTGTGAATTAGACTCTAGGTGAACATAAGTTAAATAGGATATCTAAGACTGTAGCCTACACAACTTAGTTGTAGCCACAGCTCAGTAATTTTGAATCTCTCAAATAAACTTTTCTTTGTCTATTTTCAATATATAGCGCGTACTACGCCCACCACCTTCGAGTTTATACAATACATCATTTTCTAAAAGCTCAACTAGATGGCGTGTTGCTGTCGCTTTACTTACACCAGTCACTTTTTGATACTGAGAAGCACTGATCCCATGAGGAAAATCATTTTCTTCACCATGAAGTAACCGATTTAAAACTTTATTTTGGGCTTCATTGAATTCGATATGTGAATAAGAACTCCAAAATTTAGCTTTGGCAATCGTTCTATCCAGTCTTAATAAAGACCTGTCGATACTTTTCTCTAACGTATCTAAAAACCAGATTAACCACTCATTAATCGTATAGGTATGATTCTGACACTTCTCTAGAATTTCATAATAGCTACTACGATTTTCATGGATTGCCACTGACATCGCATACAAACGAATACTCTGGTGATCCATTTGCGCTAATGCTAAATCTGTGATGACACGAGTGATACGACCATTACCATCTTCAAATGGATGTAATGTTATAAACCAAAAATGAGCAAGAGCAGCTCGTAACAACGGATCAAGCATGACATCATCTTTAGAATGATTAAACCATTCTAAGAATTCATGCATCAGCCCTAGTAAATGTTCTCCACCTTCTGGTGCTTCAAAATAAAGTTTGGTTGATGTGCCATAAAGAGAACCACCCACAACCTGCATGGGAGCCGCATTATCTCGAATCTCTCCTACTTTGATTTTCTGTGCAGCATAATCAAAGCGTTCTATATTTTGAAAAAGCCATTTATGCCATTGCAACAGGCGCTCCATAGTTAATGGCGCATTATGATTATTTACAGCATCCATCATGATATTGGCTAATCCTTCAGTTTTATCCTGAAGTGGTGCAGGATTTTCTTCTGTTACACCTAGACGACGAGCTAAAGAGGATTTGAGTGAGCGAACATTTAACTTTTCATCCTCAATTAAAGAAGATGCTACAAGGTTGGTTAGCAGCATATCTAAGGGTAATGCCTCAGCATCTGGTGATGCTTTGCTCTCACCAACCAACTGACCTATCTTCTTATGGATTAAGCGCAATTTGGCCGTGACGAGTGTGTCATCCCATTTAAATTTAGTCCAATTGGCTTTTTGCCAGACCCATTTTTTCATTAGCATCCCCTATTCCATGAGCTGATTATAGCTTTTATTCGGCTCAAAATGTGAGCTATTTATTCAAATTATTCGGCTCATTCTGATTAAACATAGATTATGAAAATCCGCCATAAGCTAAATACGTTTTAAATCGGCTCATATTTTGATTTAAATAGAATGATTATTCGGCTCATAAAACAAGCTGATAATGACTGATATTTGGCTCACCTTGTAATTTAGATTTTTATGTGAAGGTCTAATCGTCTTTACAAGATTTTTGCTGCAAGTATGCAAATGCAATTTTCAGAGTTCAATGTTATATAATAAAACGCAATACACTCTTTATTTCATTCTTATATGGCCAGTACATTTTCCGATAGTCGTCAAATTAGCGTAGTTTCAACTTTTTCTGAATTGATACACTCAAATTTTCAAAAAAGCATGAATGCGATTTGCTGGCACCGAAACCTACTTGGTGATTTCAAAGAGATTGTTGATAAACTTGAGTTAAAAGAGAATATTACAGAAATCTCGATAGAAGATCTTCTAAAGCTGAAACTCTCGGAAAATGGACATTTAGCAAGAGACATTATTTTAAAAGATATGCAATTATTAACTGATTTTGGTGCATCACCTGTACTGAATTTGCTTAAAAATTATCAGCGCGATGAAGATCTCGATTTTATTTCCACAGATGTTTATTCATATCATATTGATCGTTCACCAATCGAGACTGATACATTTTTATGTACTTATTTTGGTCCAGCCAGTGACATTTTACCCAACGATCAAGTTGAGCAAAAAATTAAGATTCCAGCAATTAGAGAAAAACTCAAACAACTGTATCATGGCCCAGAAGATGAATTCGACATTTTCCTAGAAGACCATTTCTTCGATTTACATTATCAGCCTAAACCTGATGCAAACCCTTTGAACTTAGGCTCAGGACATCTTTGGCGATTGGCAGTAGATCATCCCAAACAGCAAGTTTTACCTTGTGTTCATCGTGCGCCCACTGAAAGAAAAAATGAGTATAGATTATTATTGATTTGCTAAAACAAATTCGTTATTTCAATTCAATATAACTCAATGGCATTCTATAGGACTCTCTAGAAGCCATGAGTCGATCGAAGGTGTAAGTTTAGAAGCGCTACTATTCCAAATTTTGTTTAATGATCTTCAATGAATCATTTAAACGGTCAATATCAGAAGGCTTTAGTCCTTTAAAACTATCTTCAAACAACACAACCGTCATTTCATTAATTTTTTTGACCATCTCTTCACCTTGCTGTGTCAATTTAACTCGAGTCACTCGGTTGTCATCGGGACACAACATGGTTTCAATCAAATTCTCTTCACGCAAACGAATTAAAATTTTTGTAGTCGTTGATATTTTTATTAACGTCATTTCTGATAAATCAGAAACACTTGCATTTGGATAAAGATAAGCCGCCAATAAAATACGACGTCTAGAATTATCTAAACCGTATTTTTTTAAAGAGTTGTCCATTTTGGCAACATACAGACCATAGACTTGTGTAATCCAGTAGTAAGGAAAATTATCTAGATTAAATTCGTCATGATTTGGAAAAAATTTGGAATACTTATTTGACATAAAAAAATGATTCATCCATAAGCTATGGGATAAAAGAAAAATTCAGACAACAGCTAAAAACTATGACCATTTTAGAGTATTTATTTTTTTAAAATCAATATACTAGTGTAATAATTTTCATCATAATTACTATGTTTTTTGGCATAATTTTATAAAATTAACCATTCATTAAAACTAAGTCTATGATCTTCTATACATAGTTTTCATAAGTTGTCCATTTAAAAAATTATGAAATTTAGCAGTTTATTCAAGCAGCAAAGTCCATATCTAGTTCAAACCTGAACTTTTTTTAAAAAACTCCAGATCTGCTGTAGAGAGGAATCTTTGTTTAACTTATTTCTTAAAATAAAAATTTCTTGCTGAATGCTAAATTTTGTATCGGCTAAAATTTTGACTTTATTCGTTGCCAGTTCATCTTCAATCGTAATTCTAGGTAACCACGCTACGCCTGCTCCTTGCATAACAAAATCTTTTAAATTATTTGCATGATCTGTTTCATATAAAATCCGATAATTTAATTGGTTTAATATGACTTGATCTACTAGATTTCTTAAATACGCATTTTTACTATATGAAAGCAATGGAAAATGTTTATTTATATCAAACTTAGCTTCGCCATTATTATGAGTAATACAAACTGGAATAATTTCAGTTTGCCCTAATTTTAAATAATCAATAATATCAGTATTTATTTGATTGATTTTATTATGATCAATGTAACCAATAAAAAAATCACACGCTCCTTCTTTTAAAAGCTTAAAACCCTCTCCCACATTCGCAGCAATTAACTCAATTTTAAACTCTTGTAAATGCTCTGGAAATAGCTGAATAAACTTTGAAAAAAACGTTGAACTTAAAGAATGAACGACAGCAAAACGAACCGTAATTTCTTTTGATCTATTTAAATTATTTAATAAAGCCAACGTTGCCTCTAATTGATTTTCTATACTTTTAGCGGTCGCAAGTAAAATCTGTCCTGCATCGGTAAACTCAAGATGCCGACTGTCTCTATCTAAAATTGGAAAGCCTAATGCTTGCTCAAGATGTTGAATTCGTCTGGTAAATGCAGATTGGCTAACAAATCTTCGTTCTGCGGCTTTAGAAATTGATCGTTCTTGTTCAAGGGTTAAAAGATCTTCAATCCAGCGAATTTCAAGGCTCATGTGTATGGTCTAAGCGTAAGATCATCAAATTATAATCACAGTATGCAAATTTTGCATAGCAAATTTAATCTATGCATTAGAAATTATTTCTTACCAATTTTATGATGAATTATCTTCCTCAGACAGATAAAAAAATGAACGCCGAAATTTTAACACGTACAGAAAAAGATCTTTTAGGTTTTCGTGAAGTACCCAATCAATTTTATTTTGGAATTCAAACTTTAAGAGCCATAGAAAACTTCAACTTAAGTTCAAATAAAATAGAACAATTTCCGAATATAATTAAATCTTTAGCTATAGTTAAACTGGCATGTGCGCAAGCAAATAACCAGTTAGGCAAGCTTGATAATATCAAACTTGAAGCGATTAAATATGCTTCTGAACAACTTGTAAATGGTTCATTTCATGAACAGTTTCCCATTGATATGATTCAAGGTGGTGCTGGAACCTCGACCAATATGAATGCAAATGAAGTGATTGCTAATATTGGACTTGAATATTTAAATCATAAAAAAGGCGAATATCAATATTTACATCCAAATAATGATGTGAATATGTCACAATCCACCAATGATGTATACCCTACTGCAATTCGCTTAGGCTTGTTATTTAGTTTAGATGATTTAAATAAACCATTTGAAGACATCATTGCAAGTTTGCGCGCCAAAGGTCAGGAATTTTCTCATATTTTAAAAATGGGACGTACCCAACTTCAAGATGCGGTACCGATGACACTCGGTCAGGAATTCCATGCTTTTGCTGCGACACTTGAAAAAGATTTAGCTCAAATCAATAACATTGCACCAAACACGTTGAATTATATGAATTTGGGTGGCACAGCAATTGGTACGGGTATCAATACTGAGTATCGTTATACGCAACTTGCAATTCAAGCTTTGTCTGAAATTAGCCAAAAAAATATTCAGTCTGCACCAGATTTGATTGTAGCCACTTCAGATATGGGCGATTTTGTCCTTTTATCAGGTTTGCTAAAACGTACAGCAACGAAATTATCAAAAATTGCCAATGATCTGCGCTTATTGTCCAGCGGTCCGCGTACAGGGATTAATGAAATTAATCTTGAAGCGCGTCAGCCAGGTAGTTCAATTATGCCAGGTAAAGTCAATCCAGTGATTCCTGAAGCATTAAATCTGGTTTGTTTCCAGATTATTGCAAATGATCTAGCGGTTACTTTGGCAGCCGAAGCAGGTCAACTTCAATTGAATGCAATGGAACCTTTGATCGCATTTAAGTTATTTGAATCCATTGAGTTGTTATCTCGTGCTTTGGTAATGTTTAGAACCAAATGTATTGATACCGTGACTGCCAATGCCGAGCATTGTAAAGCTCAAGTAGAAAATTCGATTGGTATCGTCACTGCACTGAATCCATATTTAGGTTATGAAACAACGACTCGTATTGCCAAAACTGCAAATGAATCAGGTTTAAGCGTTCTCAGTTTAATTCGCGAAGAACAGCTTTTATCGGATGAAGTGATTGCTGAGATTCTAGCGATTGATAACATGGTCAAACCTAAAGACGCAGCTTAATCATTTCATCAATAAAGGCGCTTTAAAGCGCCTTTATTTTTGAATATAAATATGATTTACCAATCTACTTTTGCACTTAAAACAAAGGTAATTGGTTCTCCTGCACCAGAGTTCATCCAATATTTTTTATTGATTAAATTATTAATGTCCGCTCTAAAAGTCACAGGCTTATTTGAAATACGCGTCTGATAACCACCACCGATATTGACTAGCGTGTAATCATCAAATTTAATGGTATTTTCATCGTTGTACCATGTATCACCATAATGACGTATATCGCCATGTACACTTAAACCTTCTATATAAGGTATATTCCAGTCAGCTTGAACCACTGCTTGGATCTTTGAAGCTCCTGATGGACGATTCCCTTTATATTCAATATTTGCTTCACTGACTTTTTCAATACTTGGATCGTTTAAATTGATCCCTGCATTTATAGTTAAATCTGGGGTAATTTTATATCCCCCCATCAATTCAAAACCTTGATAGACGGTTTCACCATTTTGAGTGAGATATAGCTGACCATTTATCATCTCATCGATTGTCGCCATACGTTCTAACCGGTATAAAGCAGCTGATGCATGCCATCGATCTTGTTGATATTTGGTTCCAATTTCATACTGTTTACTAATGGTTGGATCTAAATATTGACCTTCATTTGCATATTGCTGACCAGAACCACTTGTGACTTTTTGGCCTTCTTCCAATGCTTCTGAATAACTTGCATAAAATGACCAATCTTCAATTGGTTTATAAATTAAAGCATAAGTTGGTGTAACCACTTCTTTTTGATAAGTATTCGCTTGATTATTATAATTTATATAACGTCCAGCGATAATTGCCTGCCAATGATCATTAAAACTTAACGTATCACTTGCAAAAACTTGTTTTTGATAAATATTTCCAGAATCTGTTTGAGTAAAGTCCATCGGTTTATCATAGTAAGTAGTTTGTGGTTGATAAATATTGCCTGTAGCAACATTCGCGTCCCAGTTATAGTTTCCATCACGCATTTCTTTTTTTTCAAAAGATCCACCAAAAACTAAATCATGTTTGATAAAACCTGTGTTAAATAAACCATTTATCATTAATTGACTGGTATCACGAACGCTTTCCCCGCCTAATTGATACATGTTTATTGAATAATCACCTTGTTCATTCAAAATATAGGCAAAAGTTTTATTCACAAAATTACGATTTCTAGTTCTCGCCTGAGTGATTTCGGCTTTCCAATCATCATTAATTTGCCAATACAATCCTGTCTGTGCAAGTGCAGAATGAATGGTATAAAAAGCACCTTTTACTATATGTTTATCACTACCATCAATCGGTTTTGGAAGTTTATTACCTTCAAATCCCCACCATGAAAACATTGAAGCTTCATTATCTAAATGTCGATCTTGATAAAGAATCTCCCCTTTCCACACTAAATTTGGCAAAATACGATAATCAAGTGCTACTGCTGTTGCTAAATTGTCAGCATCTGAACCATTATAAGTCTCACCTTTTTCCTTAACGATATTGAACCGATAGCCAAATTGTTTATCCTCTCCAACTCGGCCGCCTGCATCCAAACTTGCAGATAAGATACCAGCGCTTCGATAACCTATTTTTGTACTTAGAAGGTTTTCTTCAGTAGGTTGTTTGGTTTGATAATTGATAATCCCACCAGGTGTTGCAAAACCATACATTAAGCCTGATAAACCCTTTAAAGCCATTACATTCTGTGCAAGCTCAACAGGAAATTCTCCCCCCCATGCACTGACCGAATAACCATTCACTTTATAACCATTCGTTTCATCGAGCTTTAAACCACGAATCGAAACAGGGGTACTCCATCCACTGCTATATGAATTAACTTCTGTGACAATACTGGGATCACCGACAAAAATTTTACCTAAAGAGTTTGTTTGTCTGATTTCAATTTCTTCAGCAGTTTTTGTGGTAATCGAATATGGCGTATCAATTACGCTTTTATTCCCTAAAACACCCACAGTATTGACCCGTTTTAAGGGCGCATCTTGATTGTCAGCTTCAAGGGTAATCGTCGGAAGCACAGAATCCGAAGATGCTAAACCTGATCGCCCACTTTGATTGGCTTTCGATTGAAGTGGTGTTAATTTTACAACTTCTTCTTTTTTATTATTTTTATTTTTTTCTTCTACGCGATAACCACTGGAAGTTTGTTTAATTTGATAATTAGTATTTTTTAATAATTCTGTAAAACCATCATGAGTTTCATACGAACCCTTTATTCCCTGACTTCTAACTCCTGAAAACAAGCGACTGTCAAAAACAATATTAACACCCTGCTCTAAGGCATATTGATTGAGTACCTGTGCCAGATTCCCCGCTGGAATGTTGACTTGCGTAGGCGCTGCATGAGTAATCACTGGTAAAACAGCAATAGAGAGAGTTGCCATATGAATCGCTAAAACTAAAGGTTTTGGATTGAGAAATGGACGACGAATAGACCCCATTTTAATTTCCTTACATCATTTATATTTGCCTATTAACTAAGACGTTTTAGAAATCAAAACAGGAAGTTTTTTTTATAGATTTTTAATCTTTTTGAATAACAGTCAATAAATCGCCGACGGAGTAAGTACTTAGTTGGAGTTGGTCTTTCAATAATTGCATGGCTGAATCAGGATCATCCAATGGCAATACGGCATTAACACGGTATTGACTCAATGTCTTGTGGTTATAAATAAATTTACTGGACTGATAGCTTTCAAGTATGTCCAAGACTTGATCCAGTGCCATATCATCGACAACCAGTTTTTTATTAAGCCATGACTTTTGTAAAATATCTGGATTCACGCTCTCTATATGCACCTGATTTCCAGAAAAATTAAAGCTTTGACCTGTTTCAAGCATAATGGGTTCAAAACGATGATGCACAGAATAAATTTTGGTTTTCGATTCAATCATGCTGACACGAACCTGATCATGATCGTAATTGACAATAAATTGAGTCCCTAATGCTTGTACTTGGATATCTCCTAAATCAACTACAAAAGGTCTACTACGATCTTTGGCGACATGAACCAAAATATTTCCTTTAAATAAATGTATTTTTCTCTGATCCAAATTGTATTGTAGATTGTACGCTGTTTGACCCGCCATCTGAATGGAGCTTTGATCAGATAAAATATTCTGTTGCCATTGTTGCGCTTCCGTTGAATGATCTGCGTTCCAACGTTGATAAGGTAACTGTGAAACCACCCAAGCCGTAATTACTGCAATGATTAAACTGCTCCCCCATAATAGAGGTGCTGTTTTTTTCTTGGTCGACGTTTTTCTTAAAATATTATTCTGTACCACTGGATGTTGTGATCGTAGATTTTGAGCTTTAAGTACATCTACTTGATTTAAAAATTGTTGTAATTCTTCAAAGGTTTTTAAATGCTCAGGACTTTGCCGTTTCCAATGTTCGAGTTGGTTTAAATCATCCTGAGAATAGCCACCAGAACTTAATGTAATTAACCATTCTGCTGCTTCGTTTACAATTTGTTGGTCAGGTTTTGACATGAACATTCGTCTTATTATAAGAATATATTTATAGATCTGATTTTAACACAGCATAACAATGACTTAAGGTTTTAACCAAATCATGATGAATGGTTTTACTGGTCACGTTTAATTGTTTGGCAATCTCGACCAGACTCAAATCATCAATGTAATGCATCAGAAACGCAAGCTGCTGCCGTTCAGGTAAACCATCCAAAACCTGCGCAAGTTGATTGAGTATATCTATCGCAAGTACAGTTTGTTCTGGACTAATATCATAACTGAGGTTTTGCTGAGTCAAATATTCAAGATAAGCTTGCTCTATTTTTTGATGTCTTGCCCGATCAATTAAAATCCGTTTCGCCGTCGTGGTTAAATAAGCTTTGGGCTGTTGAATGTCGAGCAATCCTTGACTACGAATCAATTTGGTAAATGTATCTTGTAAAACATCTTCGGCATTTTCAGCCGAGCCTAATTTTTTATACAACCAACCATATAACCAGCTATAGTGAACTTTATATAGCTCTGCTATGTAATGCGTGATGATTTGTTGATTTGCCGTCATGATAGTAACGTCACACCGTCAGAAATGTGGCTAATGTATCAGTAATGAGAATTACTATCAATTTTATTTAAAATTAATTTTACAACATTAGTCTCTGCCCCATCCTGTGCCTAATGCTGCAATCAGTTGCATTGAATTGATCATCTGCCGTTGTTGTAATTCCAGTCGATCTTGTTCTGCTTGCAAACGTAAGTTTTGTGCTGTAACTACTTCTAAATAACTGACCAGTCCAGAATTATAACGCTGAGTGACAACACGTTCATTTTCATGGGCTAGATTTAACAATTGAGCTTGTTCAGAAGCTTGGTGTTTTAGACTTGTTGATTGCATTAAGCCATCTTCCACTTCTTTCCAACCCGTCAAAACTGTTTGCTTATATGCAGCAAGTTTTTCATCATAATTGGCTTGTGCTTGATCAATGCCCGCTTTACGTTTTCCGCCATCAAATACTGTCGCTGCAGTATTTAAACCGATTGACCAGAGATAGTTTGGTGATTGAAAAAGTTGTGAAAATATATTGTTATTTAAGCTTCCATTTAAACCAATATTCAGGTCTGGAAGCCATGCGGTTTGCGCCAGACCAAGTTGTGCATGTGTGGCAGCCAGTTCTCGTTCAGTGCGGATTACATCTGGTCGCTGAATTAATAAATGACTTGGAATCTGGACAGGAATTGTAGGGACATTAAACTGAGCTGTTTGCTTGCCAAGCTGAAACTGAACAACCGTTTGGCCAAGTAATACAGCGAGGATATTTTCTTGTAAATTTCTTTCACTTTGTCGTTCAATTTGTTGAATTTCGACTTGTTTGAGTTGTGTTTCTGCCTGAATCACATCTGCACGAGCGATCATACCCGCCTGATATTGATTTTTTAAAATTTGCACTGAACGTGCATAACTTTGCCGAGTTTGTCTAAGTACATCGAGCTGTAAATCTAATAATCGAATATTCCAGTAGCTTTGTGTTGCTAAAAGTTGCTGATTAAGCTTGACCGCTGCTAAGTCTGCCTGTGAAGCCTCCAGATTGGCTTGTTGTCCCTCTACAGCTTTGACCACTCTGCCCCATAAGTCAGGCACCCAACTGGCTTGTATTCCTGCACTAAATTGGCTAGTCGCCTTATTATTTTTACTGCCATTCCGATTTGCCGAGCCTTCGACACCTAAGCTGGGTAAACGTGCGGAACGTTGCTCATCAAGTAAAGCGATCGCATTACGATAACGCGCTTCAGCCTGTTTTAAAGTTAAATTTTCTGTATTAAGTTGCTGAATCAAAGTATTGAGCTTTGCATCTTGATAAAGTTGCCACCACTGAGAGGTTTGGGGCGTCAAAGTTTGAGTTTGTACCCAATTTAATGAAGCATATTTATACTGAGTATTTGCCTGAATAACAGGTTGTTGATAAGCAGGTGGATGCGTCACTATATTTGAACTACACCCTACAAGTAGCAAGACACAGCTAAAACTTGGTAGATGTTTGGATAAAATCGAACTGATCACTTTTCTATTTTCCTATCTATTTCTATCTTCTATAGCCAAAGGCATTGGTAATATTGAATTGTTTACACATTTGAGCCAGTTTCTCTAACAAGAGATACATTACAGGTGTGGTATAGAGGGTTAAGAGTTGACCCAATGCCAAACCACCCATGATCACAATGCCCAAAGGTTGTCGTAGTTCAGAACCTTCAGTTGTACTGAGTGCCAATGGAATAGCGCCTAATAAAGCTGCGGTATTGGTCATTAAAATAGGACGAAACCGCAATGCTGCCGCAGATAGAATCGATTCAAATGCTGTCTTGCCCAGCCGACGTTGCTGTAAGGTGAAATCAATGAGTAAAATTGCATTTTTTACAACAATTCCAATTAATAAAAACATGCCGAGTAAGGCGATCAGGCTAAATTCAAAATTAAATAGCCAAAGTGTGAGTAAACCGCCCAAAGCCACAGCAGGAACCGTTGACAGTATCGTCAATGGATGGAGCATACTTTCATAAGTTACGCCTAACACGATATAAATCAGCATAATCACTGCTAAAAGTAACATCGGTGTACTTAAGCCGGCTTGTAAACTTTCTGCTTCTACATCTTGATCTGTTGCAACAAAAATCTGATGAGGCAGCATGACCTGTGGCAATACACCACGAATCGCGGTCTCGGCTTGTTCAGCCGTGTAACCTTGTTTGAGTACATAGCCAATACCCATTGCGGCATATTGGTTGCGTCGATGTACGCGATCATTTGTAATTCCATATGACCATGTTGCAAAGTTAGTCAGTGGTACATATTCACCGTTTTGATTCGGAACTTTGATATTTGCCAATGATTCTGGATTTTCAGTAAAACGCTTATCAATTTCCATCACGACATGAAATTGATTGGTTTGATCATAAATGGTCGAAATTTGTCGTTGTGAAAATGAGTTGTTCAGTACACTGGAAATACTTTCAATATCAATGCCTAAACGTCGTGCGGCTTCTCGATGAATATCGAGCGTGACATGCTGAGCCCCTTCATCGCCTAAAGTTTCTACCTCATCAAGCTCAGGTAGTTTTTGCATCGCCTCTGCAACTTTCGGCGCCCATTTTCTAAGTAAGGCAACATCATCCGATTGCAATAACAGCAAATAGTCCTGCCCTCCACTCGTAGCAAAAAGATCTTCCAGATCAAGATCCTGTTGAACTCTTGCCGAAAATATTGCCCCTGCTAACCACGGAGCATTTTGACGGATTCTTTCAGCAATTTCATGCGTTGTCTGACCATCGCGTTCAGCTTTGGGTTTTAAACTCACCATAAAGAAGGAATTGGTGGTTCCACCAGCGCCGCCAGAAGTTCCAATCACATCTTTTATTGCAGGATCTTTGAGTAAACTTTGACTAAATGTCAAAATTTTAGGCTGCATAATCTGAAAAGAAAAACCATCATCCCCTCGAATGAATGTTTCGATTCGGCCTGTATCCTGCTCAGGTAAAATCTTTTTAGGCAAACTTTGATATAAATAGATTGAACCCGCAATTGCACCTAACCAAAGTAGTATCGCGAGATATGCATGACGCATGATCCACTTTAATGAATGCAAATAATGCTGTGTTAAGTACTGCATCATGCGTTGGCTATACATATATAAAACTTGATGATTCTGCGAATTTAAAGGCTTTAAACAACGGGCCGATAGACTTGGAGTTAAAATTAAAGAAACAAAAACTGAGAGAATAACAATGAAAACCAGTGTAAGCGAAAATTCCCTAAATAGCCGCTCAATGACCCCACCCATAAATAATACGGAGATAAAAATCACAATCAGTGCTAGATTCATGGCAATCAGCGTAAATCCAACCTCCCGAACGCCTTGAATAGCTGCATTAAATGGTGTTTCCCCCTGTTCAATGTGACGTTCAATATTTTCAAGAACAACAATGGCATCATCTACGACTAACCCAATCGCAACAATGACTGCCATAATGGATAAATTGTTCAGCGAAAAACCTGCCAAATAAACCAGACTTGTCGCGCCAATCAAAGTAACCAACATGGCGATAGTCGGCACAATTGCACTTTGTAGTCTCCCTAACATCAGCGCAACCACAATCACAACCAATAGCATAGAAAAAAGCAAGGTATCACGCGCTTCTTTTAAACCTGCATGAATAATTTCAGAACCATCCATGACTGTTGTCAACTGTGCATCGGCAGGAATAAGAGAATTTAATTCAGGGAGTTTTGCCTTGATTTTTTCAATTGTTGCGATGGTATTGGCATTGGGTTGTCTGTTGATTTTAATAATGACCGCAGGTTCACCATTATGGAAACCACTGACATAACGGTTCTCAACGGAATCATCTACTTTTGCAATATCTTTTAGTCTGACAATACCCTGCGGTGTTTGATGGATAATTAAATTGTCAAAATCTGCCGCAGCTTTTAAATCGGTTGAAAGTGCAACTTGCCAACGATGTTGCTGATTTTCAATGACACCTAAGGACTGTACGACATTACTTTTTTCAACTGCCTGTCGAACTTGCTCCAAAGAAACTCCTTGGGAAATCAGAGCATTTGGATTTAACACAATACGCACGGCAGGCATTGACGCACCATCAATTTCAACCTCACCTACACCACTGATTTGAGCAAGATTGGGTTGTAACTGATTGGTTGCCAACTCATATAATTGACCTGCGGATAAATATTTGGAACTCAGCGCAAGATAAAAAATCGGGCTTTGACTGGGGTTGACCTTAAAATATTCAGGAGGGCTAGGCATACCAGAAGGCAATTGAGATATTGCGGCATTGATCGCGGCCTGTACTTCACGCGCTGCTTCATTGATATCTGTATCCAGATCAAAATGCAAAGTAACTTGGGTTGAGTTTTGGCTGCTCGATGAATTAATCGCTTTGACGCCAGACACCCCCATCATGGCGCGTTCCAGTGGCGTTGCCACTGTAGCCGACATACTCTCTGGACTTGCACCTGGTAAATTTGCACGTACTACAATAGTAGGGATATCTGCCTGAGGCAAAGCTGCGACGGGTAAACGAAAATATGCCAATATACCAAGCAAAATCATGGCAATGCCCAATAAAACGCTAGCAACAGGTCGATGAACAAACAGAGCAAAGATATTCAAGTGATTGCTCCTGATTCATCAACAGATGGATTTATCTTGTTCTGCTGATGCTTGATTGGTTGTAAACGATCAAAAAACAGATAAACCACAGGCGTGGTAAATAGCGTGAGAACTTGACTTAAAATTAGTCCGCCGACCATTACAATACCAAGTGGCTGACGTAATTCAGCACCAGAACCAGACGCTAGCATGAGAGGAATTGCACCAACAAGTGCGGCTAATGTCGTCATTAAAATTGGTCTAAAACGCATTAACGCAGCCTGATAAATCGCTTGTTCAGGAGATAAACCTTCATTGCGTTGGGCTGCCAGTGCAAAATCGACCATCATGATGCCGTTTTTTTTCACGAGTCCAATGAGCAAAATAATCCCGATCAGCGCGATCATATCGAGTGGCTGGTTGACCATAAATAATGCCAATAATGCACCAATGGCTGCGGACGGTAGCGTAGAAAGAATGGTAATGGGATGAATAAAACTTTCGTACAAAATACCCAGTACAATGTACATCGTGACAATGGCAGCAATGACTAGCCAGAAAGTATGTTGTCGCGAATTTTCAAAAGCGGCTGCCGCACCTTGTAAACTCAGATTGATTTCAGCAGGAGGTTTTAGTTCCTGTTCTACTCGATTGATCGCTTGAATCGCTTCGCCAAGTGATACACCCTGCGCCAGATTAAATGAAATGGTATTGGCTGGAAATTGGGCTTGTTGTTGCAAAACACTTGCCACTTTTTTTTGCTCAATACTTGCGAAAGCACTCAGTTGTATTGCTTCACCATTTGCATTATGAATATAGGTCTGGTTTAAACCATCAAGCCCGTGGGTCAATGCAGGATCAAGTTCCAATACAATCCGATACTGATTGGACTGTGTATACAACGTCGCAATCTGGCGTTGCGCAAATAAATTTTGCAATGCCAGACTGATATCTTCAATGGAAAGTCCTAAACGCGCTGCGGCATCACGATTGACATCAATATATGCCTGCAATGCTTGTCCACCATTTTCACTGGTGACATCTGAAAACTCAGGCTGTTGCTTTAATGCATCAACTAAAACAGGTGTCCATTGTTGTAAATCCTGAGTTTTTGCTGCGCTGAGACTGAGTTGATATTGGGTACGACTAATTTTGTCTTCAATACTTAGTTCCTGAACGGGCTGCATCCAAGCATGAATCCCTTGTACATCACCAAGTTGATCTCGTAAACGATCAATCACCTGCTCCGCCGAACTTCGCTCTGCATGTGGTTTTAAATTAATTAAAATACGGCCATTACTGAGTTTTGGATTATTGGCATCAATGCCAATAAATGAGGACAAACTCGCAACAGCGGGATCTTTTAAAATCTGTGCGGCCAAGTTTTGCTGACGTTCACTCATCGCCTGAAAAGAAATATCATCTGATGCTTCAGTCACCACTTGGATGACACCACTATCCTGCACAGGAAAAAAACCTTTCGGAATCATCCAATACAAAACACCTGCTAAAATCACGGTACTCAACATAATACCGAGCATGAGTGGCTGATGTTTAAATACCCATTGTAATGCTTTTGCATAGCGGTCAATGACTTGATCCAAACTCCATCGGCTATTTTTTTGATGATGTTTATTTTCTTTGAGTAAGTAAGCACACATCATCGGGGTGAGCGTTAAAGACACCACCAGCGACAGTGCAATAGCGGCCGCTAAAGTCACCGCGAACTCATGAAATAAGCGCCCGACGACATCACCCATAAATAGCAATGGAATCAAAACGGCAATTAATGAAATAGTCAGTGAAATCAGGGTAAATCCAATTTCCTTAGAACCTTTGAGTGCAGCCTGTAATAGATTTTCTCCTGCTTCACGATGCCGCGTAATATTTTCCAACATGACAATCGCATCATCAACCACAAAACCCGTGGCAATGGTCAGAGCCATGAGCGTTAGATTGTTGACTGAAAAACCGAGAAAATACATCAATACAAAAGTGCCAATAATCGACAATGGCACGGCAATACTGGGAATTATGGTCGCGGACAAATGTCTTAAGAAAAGGAAAGTGACCATCACCACCAGACACACTGCAAAAACCAGTTCTTTTTGTACATCACGGATCGAACTCCGAATGCTTTCAGTACGATCCGTCAAGACTCGAATTTTTACACTTTCAGGTAGATTTTTTTGCAATTCAGGTAAAATATTTTTGATCTGGTCTGCGACCTGAATCACATTGGCATTGGGCTGACGTTGTACATTGACTAAGATTGCAGACTGCTGATCTGCCCAAGCTGCCATATAGCGGTCTTCACTTCCTTCCTGAATCTGTGCAACATCTTTCAAACGAATAGGTGCACCATTGTTCCAGCGCAAAATCAAACTCTCATAATCTGCAATAGAACGAATCTGATCATTGGCATCTAGCATCGTGGTTCGATATGGCCCATCAAAACTGCCTTTAGGCTGATTGGCATTGGCGGAATTAATGGCTGAACGAACATCTTCAGCACTCATTTTATAAGCTGCCAGTGCTGTTGGATTCATTTGAACACGTATAGCGGGACGTTGCCCACCCGCCAAACTGACCATTCCCACACCAGACAATTGTGATAATTTTTGTGCGATACGAGTATCCACCATGTCATACACAGTGGCGAGCGGCAAAGTATCTGAACTGACCGCCAAAGTAATCACAGGCACATCGGCAGGATTTACTTTTCGGTAGACAGGTGGCGTCGGTAGATCATTGGGCAATTTACTACTGGCCGTACTCAATGCCGACTGAACTTCTTGTTCAACCACCCCTAACTCAGCACGCAGTTCAAATTGTAAAGTAATGACAGACGCACCAATGGAACTGTTTGAGGACATCTGCTTGAGTCCAGCAATTTTGCCCATTTCACGTTCGAGCGGTGCTGTAATGGTTCTTTGAACCGTATCTGGATTAGCACCTGGTTGAAAGGTATAAACCTGAATAATAGGATAATCGACTTGTGGTAATGCCGAAACAGGTAAAAACCGCCAAATAAGTAAACCACTAAATAGCAGTGCCAGCATTAACAAAGTGGTAGCAACGGGTCGTAAAATAAAGAAACGGGAAATATTCATTGCACTTAACCACGTGCAGTTTGTGTGGATGCCGATGAAACTGTACCATCCTGAACCACTTGAGCTTCTTTACCTTCAGCAAGACGGTCTATTCCTTCTAAAACGACTCGTTCATTGCCTTGTAATCCTTGTAAAACCTCTGTCTGCCCATTCGAACTCATACCCAGTTTAAGCATTCGAATTTCAGCTTTATTGTCTTTATTAATGATATAAACATAAGTCCCTTTAGCGCCGTTTTGAATCGCATCTGTGGGAATGTTAATTGCATTTTCAATGGTTTGAGCATTTAAACGGACATTGACAAATTGATTTGGAAATAATGCATCATCGCGATTTTCAAAAATAGCTTTGAGTTTTAAAGTACCTGTATGGGTATCAATCTGATTATCAAGTGCTTCCACATATCCTGTCGCAAGCTGTTTTTTTTCTGAGCGATCCCACGCAGTAACTTTAACTTTTTGACCCTTTTGCACAGAAGCTCGTAACATGTCCAGATAATTTTCTGCGACCGCAAACTGGACATAAATTGGATGTACCTGTGTAATGCTGACTAGACCTGCTTCTTCATTGGCTTGGATTAAATTTCCCGCATCTTTTTGTTTAAAACCGACACGACCTTCAATGGGCGCATAAATTCGGGTATAGGAAAGTTGTAACTTTGCTGCATCGACCTGTGCCTGATTTGCCTGAATTTGTCCTTTTAACTGATTCACTAACGCTTGTTGCTGTTCAACTTGTTGTCTGGCGATCGAATCTTGTTTAAAAAGTAATTGATATCTGTTTAATTCACTTTCAGCATTACGCAATTGAGCCATATTTTGCTGTTGGGTTCCCTGAGCCTGAGCTAAAGCAACATTAAAGGGTGCTGGATCAATTTGAGCCAGAAGCTGCCCTTTGCTGACATATTGCCCGTCTTTAAAAAAAATCTTTTGCAATACACCAGAAACCTGACTTTGAACTTTAACGAGATGCGTGGGAACAACAGTTCCAATCGCCTTAATTTCAAATTGCATATCGTTTCTTTGTACAGGGATTACACGTACAGGTACTGGTTTACTCCACTGGCTATATTCCTGTGTTGGAACTTGATTCGATTTCCACCAGTAAATTGCCAATGCCATCGCCAATATGACAATTGCGAATAGCACAAACCATTTTGTATTTTTTGGGAGAGTTTGAGATTTTTTTTCAACATTCAACGGTTGTTCTATCATTACATTCACTTAAATCGATATCAATATTGATCAAATTATTTTCATCCGGCTTCCCCTTAAAAGCGTGTTGAAATGGATGAAATTGGTATTTGTATTGACTAAGACGTTTGAACCCGCAAAAAAGGATCAATTTTCGTGTAAGCAATTGTATATGATTTTTATAAATGATTCTCATTATTATTAAAAATAGCTTAAATTTTTCGAAAAAATCCAATTAAATTTTATTTTTAGTTTTTATTGATTATAAATTTATTTCATAAGCCCCTGTTATCTCTAGCGATGGCAGAAAATAAAAGGGGTTTTTAAATAACGATGAAAGAAGTCTAATGATCAATGAGCTTTTATTGATCCGATAGCAGCCATTTATTCTGAACATTGACACGTTTTGGAATAAAAATAAGAGAACACAGTAATAGAATCCCAGCAATCCAGTAAGGCAATTCGTTTTTATAGTGGTAAAGCAGCGTTGCAATCAATGGTGAAACCAGCATCGACAGGCCTTGTGCCGCAGAAATGAGTCCTGATGCAGCCCCTTGTTCATGGGCATCAACAGCAAGTGAAGTCATGGTATTGATCATCGGCAGAATTAAACCGCCCCCAATACCCATAATCACAGCACTGAAGATAAAGAAAAATAAACCTTGAGTAAGTGTAAATAAAATCGTTCCAAGCGCCATGCATAAAATTCCTATACCAAGTAGGAATAGATGACGTTTTGGTTTTAACTTGGAAATCAAAACTTGTACGATAATTAAAGTCAAACCGACAGCACTGAGTGTCATTCCGCCAACAGTCGCACTTTGTTGCTGTGTCGCCAAATTTAAATGATCTTTGCTAAAAAAACCGATACACATATTAAAAGTAAAAATGCAATTCATGGTGAGGAACATCACCAATACTTCAAACCAGATGCGTGAATCTGTCATTTTTAGATGTGTTTTCTCAGAAAGCTCTAAAACCAGTCTGTCGCTTTCCTGCACTTTAAAATAAGTCAACATCAAGGCAAATAAAGGTAAAATTGCTGCACAGTAAAAAGCAAAACTTAGGTCTAAACCAGATAATAAACCTCCGATAAAAGGCCCTAAAAAAACCGCAATACCCGCCGCTGCACCTAGCATGGCAATCTTTGACGCACGTTCTTCAGGTGCATAATGATCTGCAATATAACCCACCATCACTGGATTGATCCCAGAGAAAAAAGCAGCAATAATACAGCGCAAAATCAGCATCACCAGTAACATGGTTAAAATGCTTAAGGGGTGTTGTAGTGTGTAACCAATAAAAACAGCCCATATCAGATAAAAGATAAAGAAACCCAATGTGAGCGGTAATAATACTTTCTTACGTCCCAACTCATCACTACGCTGTCCCCAGAATTTTGCACTGAGCATCCAGAACAAACCTGAAAGACTGACAATCAAACCTGCATGCCATTCTTGGAGACCTTGTGTCCTAATCACTGGTCCAATGGCTGGTAAAATCATCATAAAAGCCATTTGTAGTAGCATATAACTTAAAAACAACGCCTTAATATTATTCATTTTTTAGCTGACCTATCTTTAATTTCGTATGATTTTAAATTATTTCAACCTTAATTATAATGATAATTATTATCATTTAAAAGTGATTTATCGTCTTTGGGTAGTCGTTAGTGCAAATAAAAGGACTCAAAATGTACCCAACAGCAAATTTCATAACAAAATCATCTATTGTAATTCGTATTAAAATCTCAATATATCTTCCCGACTAATCGTAATATACGATGTAAACTAATCCTTAAACGTTAAATTTCATATTTAATCAATAACTTATAAACTTCATAAATTTAATAAGTTTTCAGATTATAAAGGAGTTATCCATGACCACCCTGCCAAACACTATGCGACATATTGAAATCTCACAACCGGGTGAACCTGAAGTTTTAAAAATTGTTGAAGCTGAGATTCCTCAACCGAAATCCAATGAAATTTTGATTCAGGTCAAAGCTGCTGGAATCAATCGTCCTGATGTATTGCAGCGTAAAGGACTCTATCCTATGCCTAAAGGAGTTACCCCGATTCCTGGACTTGAAGTTGCAGGGATTGTGGCAGCGATTGGTGAGAATGTTCGAGATTTTAAAATTGGTGATCGAGTTTGTGCGCTCACTAATGGTGGTGGTTATGCAGAATATTGCATTGTACCTGCAACTCAAACGCTAATTATTCCAGAAAGTTTAAATTTTGTTCAAGCAGCAGCAATCCCTGAAACCTACTACACGGTGTGGGCAAATCTGTTTGATATTGGTCAACTCAAAGTTGGAGAGACTGCCTTGATTCACGGTGGTGCAAGTGGGATCGGAACAACCGCTCTCTCCATTTGCCATGCGTTGGGTATTCAGACTTTTTGTACAGTGGGCAGCGATGAAAAAGTCGAAGAACTTAAAGAAATTAGCACTGCAATCAACTATAAAAAAGATGATTTTGAAAAAGTCATCTTAGAAAAAACAGAGCAAAAAGGCGTTGATGTTATTTTGGATATTGTGGGTGCGAAATACTTTACCCAAAATATGAATCTGCTTAAACGAGATGGACGTTTGGTGATTTTAGGCTTTATGGGGGGACGTATTGCAAAAGAGTTTGACTTACAGCAACTTATTTTAAAACGTGCCAAAGTCACAGGTTCAACCATGCGCGCACGTACTGATCAGGAAAAAGCTGAGATTACTCAATCATTAAAGCAAACGGTTTGGCCATTATTAGAACAAGGTAAAAGCCTTCCTATTATTTATAAAACCTTTGCATTTGAAGATGTTGCAAAGGCACATACAACAATGGAGCAAAGTGAGCATATTGGTAAAATTGTCTTGGAACTAAACTAGTTTATAATTTAGGGAGGAACACAACCTCCCTTTTATTCAAATAAAATTCTGAACCAAGTGCAAAGGAAAATTTTCTCTACAAATGAATAAGTGTTATATTATAACAATATTCAAGAATTAAGATGCCTACATGATTTCTGTCAAATATTTATTGAGTACAAGCCTCTTTATCTTAGGATTAACCGCATGTAGCCAATCCCCTCAAAGAACCTCATTTCCTAAAAATATTGCTAAAACTCCGGAAATTAAAAAATTACATAAACATACGCCTGTTTCTTATTTTGTCTGGATTGCACATCCGCGCAATGCCAATCGAGTGAAAAGTTATAAATACTATTTACAGCAACAAGGTGTGCAACTCGTTGCTCCAGATTTTGAGTTTTTCCGTTCGGCGCGTGGCTGGCAAGAATGCCATTATGATGAATACGATGTGCCAGAACCGAATGTATGGCCGAATATTGTTCCAACTCTAAATTTGTTATCTCATTTAGTCAAAAATGGCATATTGGATGATTTCGAACTGACCTCTAGCTATCGTTCCCCTACTCTAAATAGCTGTGTAAATGGAGCGAAGTCATCGAGTCATATGCAAAACGCAGCAGTTGACTTTCGCATAGGTTCAGAATTTCCCAATGCAAGTGATCGCATCGCCATCGCAAATAGTAAGCTAAAACTGTGCAAATTTTGGCAAACTGAAGGACAAAAATATAATATGGGTTTAGGCGTCTACAGTACAGGTCAAATTCATATCGATACCAAAGGCTTTCGAACTTGGGGACCTGATTTAAGCTGGCACAGCTCAATCTGCGCAGAGATCATCCCTTAAGAAAAAGTTGTGCCGTTATATTTTTACTGGAGTTCGGGTGATTTGGTACATTTTTGTCCAGAAAGCTTGCCAAAGTACTAAATAACGCTGGGCAATGTCACGTAGTTCTGATTCATTTTCTGGGTGAATCGCCTGAATGAAAAGTGACCAAAGATCATTCGCATGGTTATCATCATTGGCTAGATTATCCTGATCATTGGCAAAACCGTGACATGCGTAATAGCCCTGATCAAACATTTCACCAAATTTTTTCAGATTAACATGCAAAGCTTCACTAAAAATAATGACCTGTTTTTCAGTAATCGATAAAATAACTAATAATGCTAAATAATTGTCATAGTGTTCACGAATAAAACTCTGAACCTCTAAAGCTTCAGATTCGATATTATTTTGAGAAAGAGGATCTGCACCAAAGGTTTCCAAAATTTTTAAATAATAAGCAAGATGAGACTTCGCAGCAGAACTTTGCTCAAGCTGTGCAGTATCAAATCCTAATTCATCCAGTAAATTAAGGGAAAGCAAATAACGTGCATAAATTTTGGATAAAATTCGGTTTTGAGCATAAATATTTGAGTTATTTTCCAACTGTTGTGCTTGAAAAATCAGCATACTCAAGGCATCGGTAAAAATTTTTACGATACAATTTAAGTAATTGATATGTATTATTTTTAACTGTTGTAGATCTAACTGTTGAGCTTTCAGATTTTTTAAAATGTCGTGCTCAAATAAAGCATGCTGATCAATCTCTACTCTGAATTGTTTCACTAACTCTGTATTGGATGTCCATATATCAACTGGTATCGCATTTTGAATAAAAGCAATTGCTTCAGTACGTGAGTGTTCAGATTGCGTAAATGAAAGATTCTGAATCATGGATTTATACTTCATATACAGAGTATTCAGTATATAAAAAAACAAATAACTGATCTATAGTCAAACTCGATGCAAGATAAAAAATTTTAAAAATAAGTAAGTTATGGCAAATCAGACGCAATAAAATCGGCTATTTGAACTGATCGTTTGTATTATCTTATAAACGTGACAAAACCACGCTAAGTGGTTAAATTTTTATCACATTTTCATTTAAGCTTTAACTTAAATGTTATACTGTAGAAATTATTTACTAAATTATCTAATTATCGCCGCTGTACGCCAAATGATGATGTATTTAGCAGGAATCCAAAAATATGTCGAAAAAAGATGACATTATTCATACCGCCTTACGTCTTTTTAACGCCAATAGCTATAACTCAGTTGGTGTAGATCGTATTATTCAAGAGTCAGGTGTTGCTAAAATGACTTTTTATAAATACTTTCCTTCAAAAGCCAGACTGATCGAAGAATGTTTAGATCAACGTAATATGAATTTACAAGAATCTCTAACTGCGTCATTAGACGCATGCGATCAAAATGACTTTCTAGGTCGAATTAAAGCGATTTATTTTTGGTATTCGGCATGGTTTCATACTGATGATTTTAATGGCTGTATGTTTCAAAAAGCAGTCGAAGAAGTCTTTAAAATCTATCCTTCCACCATTCGTCCAGCACTTGAATATAAAGAATGGTTGACCAGTACAATTCTTGACTTATTGCAGCATCTTCAAATAAAAAAAACCGCCTCTCTTGCCAATCTATTGGTGAGTATTTTGGATGGGATGACCATGCAAGCGCAAATTGATAAAGATTCAGTTGATATTGATGAGTATTGGGCGCGCGTTGAACGTTTGATTGAATTTGAAAGACAAATGTAAAGAAATAAAGCGTGAGTGATATTCTTATTTTATTTTTATCATTGTTTTATTTCACGCTTGCGTCTGAAACCTAAGCAACTTTATCAATAAAGTAAATTTATTTAAAAAGTTGAATGTGCATAATTAAATTATGCCTTCTTATTTATTAGTACATATACGTGGAGATTTATGTACTAATCTTAGAAAACATAACGATGTTGATTTTCATGCTTGTACCCTCTCTTTGTTTTATCAAACTTAACAATCTAAAATTATTATAAAGTTATACATACAGGTCTGTATGAATGCTTCTTATTATAAATAAGTTCTAGAAAAGCACAACTTTTTTTTCAAATGACATCTTTTTAGATTTTCCGCATTCACTCATGATTTGTTCTAATTATGCTTTTGTAGCGTTATTATTTTTATAAAATTCCTGTAAAATTAATCATGTTAAGATTTTATTTCACGTCATTTGGATGCATTCGTTCTATACTAATGCCCGCGGTAAAATTGAGGGTAAAAAGATGCAAAAAGAGTTCCAAATCGAGCAGATGAGAAATTCAGCCGATAAGGTTGTGACTATTTTAAAGTCTCTGGCGAATACAGATCGCTTACTTATTTTGTGCCATCTTGCACAAGAAGAACTCAACGTATCTCAGATTGAAGAACGAACCCACATTACGCAACCCACACTTTCGCAACAGTTAATGATGTTACGTAAAAGTGAAGTGGTCGATACCCGTCGTGCAGGTAAGCAGATTTTTTACTCGATCAAAGACCAAAAAATGGTTGAAGTTTTAGGCACACTTTATCGTCTTTATTGTCCCGTAATAATTTAGTTTTTTTATTGTATATCAGTATATTACTGTCTTTAAATTCAGTATATTTTTGAACTCTTTTAAAAAAAACTTAAGCTTCAAGGTCATTCTGTATAAAATACTTTTTTTGCTGATTTAGCTGTATGTCGCTAAGGCTTGTTTATGTTATCGATTTTTTCTCGTCTGAGTCTTGTTACCAAGATATTGATTGCCATTATTTTAGGTTTTTTTGTAGCTGTATTTTTCCCAAGTTTTACGCCATATTTAAGTTTACTTGGCGAGTTATTTATTAAAGCATTAAAGTCGGTTGCTCCCATTTTAGTTTTTGTGTTGGTCATGAGCTCTATTGCCAATTTTAAAGTGGGTCATAATGCCAATCTAAGACCTATACTAATTTTATACGCTGTTGGCATGATCTTAGCTGCCTTATGTGCCATTGTGGCCAGTCATTTTTTCCCAAGTTTTTTGTATCTCAATGCCGACGCTCAAACCGAGCTACAGCCTGCAAGTAGCCTGAGTGAGATTTTAAAAAATCTACTGCTGAGTTTTGTAGCAAATCCCGTGCAAGCGATTGCTGAAGCAAACTTTATTGGCATCTTGGGTTGGGCTGTTGGCTTGGGTATTGCTTTACGACATAGTTCAGATACAACTAAACAAGTTTTGACAGATATATCGCTAGCGGTGAATCAAATTATTCAAGTGGTGATTAGTTTTGCGCCTTTGGGTATTTTTGGTCTTGTTGCAGTGACATTTGCCGATGCAGGTTTGGCAACTTTAAAAAATTATGCTCAGTTAATTGCGGTTTTATTAGGCACTATGGTTTTTGTCGCTTTGGTCATCAACCCAATTTTAGTAGCAATCGTGATTCGTTCAAATCCATACCCTCTCGTGCTGAAATGTTTAAGAGAAAGTGGCATCACTGCATTTTTCACTCGAAGCTCAGCAGCCAACATTCCAGTCAATCTAGATTTGGCCAAACGTTTAGGGGTAAATGAGGCAACCGCTAGTGTTGCTATCCCGCTTGGTGCCACGATTAATATGGCCGGAGCGGCAGTGACAATTACGGTATTAACGCTGGCAGCCGTGCATACTTTAGGTATTCATGTTGATATTCTTACTATGATTATTCTATCTATTGTTGCTACAGTATCAGCATGCGGTGCTTCAGGTGTTGCTGGAGGTTCGTTATTATTAATTCCAGTAGCCTGTGGTTTATTCGGTATTCCTTCTGATGTCGCTATGCAAGTCGTTGCGATTGGCATGGTGATTAGTGTATTACAGGATTCAAGTGAAACTGCACTGAATTCATCAACAGATGTGATATTTACAGCAGCGGTTGATATTGCATCAAAAAAATAACTATCGCTCAAGTTGAGGTCTTATGCCTTTTCAAAGTTTACCAAATTGGGTGCAATTTGCAGCATTTTTACTCGCGATGAATGCTGGAATGATTAACGTCTTGTCATTGATTACGGTGTTGCATCAATCCATTTCTCATATGACCGGCAATGTCAGTATGTTGGCAATGGATTTGATAGACTGGAAAGTCCATAATATTATTTATCTGGTTTTTATTATTGTTTGCTTCGTACTTGGTTCATTTTATAGTGGCTTTATACTTGGAAATAGCCAGTTCCAGTTAGGTCGTCGCTATGGTATTCCACTAAGTCTAGTCGCTTTATTTATTTTTATTTCGTGGTTGCTACTTCCATATTTCCCTCGTTATGGGCTACTTTGGGCATGTGCAGCCATGGGAATACAAAATGCGATGGTGAGTCATTACAAAGGTACAATTATTCGTACCACACATTTATCGGGAGTTCTCACCGATATTGGTTTGGCTCTTGGTTATAAGGCACGAGGTTTACCGCTAGATAAACGCCGTATTACTTTGCATTTGCTGATTTTAATCGGATTCTTTTTGGGTGGAGTCGCTGCCGCGCTGATCCATCCACTACTCTCTATTCAGGCCTTTTTAGTTCCTGCAACTTTAAGTTTGATTCTCAGTATCGCTTACTGGTTCATTTATCTTCGTCATTCTTCTTTGCATCAATAGTTTTGGAAATAGTTATGGTTAAAAATGCACTACAGGCACAACTGCTTAAAGCAGGTTTAGTCGATAATAAAAAAGCAAAAAAGTTGAATAAACAAACTCAACACGAACACCGCACGGGTCAAAGTAATCAAGCCGAGTTAAAAGCGAATATTGAAAAGAATAAACTCGACAAACTTGAAAAGGATCAAGCACTCAATCAGGAAAAACAGCGTCTGTTAGAAGAAAAAGCATTAAAAGCAGCTATTATTCAGATGATTTCTCAGCATAAAATCAAAGAATTTGAAGGTGATATCGCCTACCAGTTTATTGACGACAACAAAGTCAAAAAGGTCTATATTTCTCAGACTATTTATAATGCCTTAGTGTCTGGTAGTTTAGTGATTGCAAAGGATCAGGAAAGCTACGCCTATTTGCCTAAAGCACTGGCTGATAAAATTAACCAGAAGATGGAAGGATTCATTCTGGTCAATCATGCTCAAAACAATGAGCAGACCACCGATGAGGAAGATCCATACGCGGCTTATGTTATTCCAGACGATTTAATGTGGTAACTCTACTGAGTTAAATATTTGATTTTATTATTGTAAAAAGTCTGATTTAAATCGTATAAAAAAAGTATCTTTATACAATGTTACAAAGCCAAGCCTTTACACTCTACACAATTATTCATTTGTACAAAGGTGTAAAGGTTTGGATTTCTTAAAGCTTTTCCGTGATGTCGAAAACTGGATTGACCAATATCCATGGCTTGAGATGTTGACGTCACTCGGTATCCTTATTTTTTTAGCGGTAATTGCTAATTTTGTTGCGAAACAAGTGGTTGTTCGTGGTATTCGCAAACTCATCAGCAAAATTAAATCCGCAAACCAGTCCATTTTTGCACAGCATAGTGTGATTCGTCGTATTGCCAATATTGTTCCTGCGATTGTCATTATGAATGGCATTACCACTGTTCCCCATCTATCTGAAAAAATAATTATTTTTGTACAGATGGCATCGCAAGCCTTTATCTTTTTAACCATTGCCCTTGCGATCAGCGAAATGCTGAACATCTTTAATCTGGTTTATCAACGCAACCCCAACGCTAAAAATAAACCCATTAAAGGTTATTTACAGCTGGTTAAGTTGATGATTTTCATCGTCTGCGCTTTGATGGTTTTAGGTACATTCCTCAAAAAAGATGTATTTACCTTGCTCGCGGGTTTTGGTGCAATGGCAACCATCTTGATGTTGGTCTTTCAAAATACCATTCTTTCATTGGTCGCCAGTGTTCAGATTTCATCCTATGATATGGTACGTATTGGCGACTGGATTTCAATGCCATCACTCAATGCGGATGGCGATGTCATTGATATGTCATTACATACAGTGACCGTACAGAATTTTGACAAAACGTACACTACCATTCCAACCAATAAGCTAGTTACAGATACCTTTATAAACTGGCGTGGTATGAGTGAAGCGGGTGCTCGACGCATTAAGCGAGCATTATTTATTGATCAAAGCAGTGTTCATTTTATGACTGAACACGAACAAGAGAAGTTAAAGAATTTTTTATTACTAGATCAATACTTAGATACCAAGCAATCTGAACTGGAAAATTTTAATCATCAGTTGAGTAATCAGACCGTATATAACCAACGTCGTTTGACCAACCTTGGTACATTTCGAGCCTATATTGAGTTTTATTTAAAACAACATTCTGGAATTGCGCAGAATCAGTCCTTGATGGTACGTCAATTACAACCGACCAGTGATGGTTTGCCACTTGAAATCTATGCATTCACAAATACCACTGTATGGACTGCCTATGAAGCGATACAATCAGATATCTTTGATCATTTACTCGCAATTATTCCAGAATTTGGATTAAGAATTTATCAAGCACCTTCAGGTGCTGATGTGAAATCTTTATCATCGGGTATAATCGTTGAGAATTTTACGCAAAAAAATTAAGAGACTATTATGCTGCTGCAATGGTTCGAAAAACTGGTTAATCCCTATCCTGAAACAAATTTAAATGAACCATTGCCTACTTCCTTTTTTGCATTTGTATGGCAGTCGACCAAAGGTGTTCGTCCTTTTTTGCTTTTGTTGATTTTGTGTGCAGCAGGCGCAGCCAGTTTTGAAGCTTTACTGTTTTCACAAATTGGTCATTTGGTCGATTGGCTTAGTCAAAGTCAACCCAGTAATTTTCTGGAAAATCATACGCAACATCTGATTATTTTAACGCTTATTCTTTTTGCCAATATTTTATTTGTTTGTTTGCAGTCCATCGTAAAACATCAAATTTTATTTAGCAGTTTTCCAATGCGATTACGCTGGCGTTTTCATAACTTGTTATTACAACAAGGGCTTGATTTTTTTCATAACGACTTTGCAGGACGTTTATCTTCCAAAGTCATGCAAACTGCTCTGGCTGTACGTGAGTTCTGGATGATTTTAGGCGATATATTGGTTTATGTTATTGTCTATTTTATCACCATAAGTGCAGTACTGGGTGCAGTTTCGCCGATTTTACTGATTCCATTATCGATATGGCTCGGCTTATTTATTTTAAGTACATGGCTTTTTGTTCCTCGTCTGAGCAAGGTTTCAGAAGAACAAGCCGACGCACGTGCGGTAATGACAGGACGAGTCACCGATGCTTATACCAATATTCAAACCGTAAAACTCTTTGCACATGCAGGTCGTGAAAGTCAATATGCAAAAGAATCCATGATTGAATTCATGGAAACTGTATTTCGCCAAATGCGTTTAGGTACTTTATTTGAAGTCATTACCACCCTATTAAGCGCAATATTATTTATTGGCGTGATTGGAACTGCTGTATGGTTATGGCTCAATGGTCAGGCGGGTTTGGGGGTTATTGCCGCTACCACTGCCATGATTTTAAAGCTCAATAGCATGTCAGAATTTATGATGTGGCAAACATCCATGCTATTTGAAAATGTCGGTACCATCCAAGACGGGATGCAAACGCTTGGCAAGCCAGTGAATATTCAAGATAAACCAGATGCCAAACCTTTAATCGTGAGCCAAGGCAATATTAAATTTGAGGATGTCTGTTTTGCCTACAATAAAAAGAACGTCATCGATCATTTTAATCTTAATATCCGTCCAGGTGAAAAAATTGGTGTCGTAGGTCGTTCAGGTGCAGGAAAATCAACACTCATTCAATTGCTTTTACATTTTTATACCCTCAACCAAGGTCGTATTTTGATTGATGGGCAAAACATTGAAGATGTAACCCAAGATAGCTTAAGAGCCAATATCGCGTTGGTCACTCAAGATACTTCACTTTTGCATCGTACCGTGGCTGAAAATATTAAATATGGCAAACCTGATGCGACATGGCAAGAAATCTATGAAGCTGTGAAAAAAGCACAAGCTGAAGATTTTATTCCACAATTAACTGATATGCGTGGTCGTAAAGGTTACGAAGCTTATGTAGGCGAACGTGGTGTCAAGCTTTCAGGTGGTCAGCGCCAACGTATTGCGATTGCACGAGTATTTTTAAAAGATGCTCCTATTTTAATCTTGGATGAAGCCACCAGTGCACTGGATTCAGAAGTCGAAGCCGCGATTCAGTCTAGCCTTGATGCACTGATGCAAGATAAAACCGTGATTGCGATTGCACATCGACTATCCACCATTGCCCAAATGGATCGCTTAATTGTTTTGGATGAAGGTCGAATTGTGGAACAAGGTACGCATGAACAATTGATTGAACAAGATGGTTTATACGCCCAGTTATGGAAACGTCAAACGGGCGGTTTTTTAGTTGAACAACATGAAGTTGAGGACAAATAATAATGCTGTATCTGGAAGATTTAAAAGTCGGGGATCGTTTCATTAGCCGTGAATATGAAATGACGCTTGAAGAAATTAAACAGTTTGCAGGTCAATATGATCCCCAACCTTTTCATCTAGATGAAGCAGAAGCAGAAAAAAGCCCGATATTTCAGGGATTAGCCGCGAGTGGCTGGCATACTGCGGCTGTCACGATGCGCCTATGGACAGAATGCTTTCCTATTCAGGGAGGCTTAATTGGCTCAGAATCAAGTTTGCGTTGGCCCCGTCCTACTCGTCATGGCGATAAAATCCATGTTGAAGTTGAGATTACTGCAATTGTACCTTCAAAAACTAAAAATGATCGTGGTATTGTGAGCTATATCACACAAGCATTGAATCAAAACGGTGACGTATTACTAATATCGACCACTAAAATTGTCGTTTTTAGGAAAAATGTATAAATGATAGGCATGAAATTTTGTCCAACAATTTCAGTATTTTTATTTTAAATTTCATGCCAAGATGTAACAGTTTAAACGAAGCACATGTAAAGCCACGGATAGCGAATGAAAATTAATTCAGCTCGTCAAGAACAAGGAATACCAGGCGTTTATGGCTTATTGCTATTAGACGTCGTGTCGCGTTGGGGATATAACGATCAAACCCTATTTGCTCCATTTCATTTAACCAGTGAGCAATTGGCCGATCCTGAATATCGGATTCCTATTCATGTTGCCAATGAATTGGTTAAACATGCTTTGCGTTTAACAGGTGAAACGACGTTGGGTTATCATCTTGGCAATCAGATGCGTATTTCCATTCATGGATTTATTGGTTATGCCATTATGACTGCGCATGATATTACCGATGCTTTGGCTTTAGCAACACGTTTTATTCAATTACGCATGCCTTTTTTACAACTTTACTTCTCTACTTTTGGGCCGAAAGCAACATTACAATTACAATGTGATTTTGATCTTGAACCCTTGCGAACTGAAATTATTCTGGCATTAACCATTGGCATCATGAGCATGGCTAAAGCTTTGACGGGTAATGAAGAATTAACAGGTGAAGTAGATCTAGATTTTCAAAAACCTGAAGGTTTCGATAAATATTTGAATAAAATGAATATCGATATGCGTTTTGAACAACCGCATCTCATATCTAGTTTTGATAAGCAATATTTGGGATTAAAAATGGTGAATGCCGACCCGATTGCGAGTCAGATTGCGATTAATCAATGTGAATCTGAACTATCTGCCTTAGGTGAACGCCGTCGTTTGGCTATGCGCGTCCGTGATATTTTAACTCATTCTGAACAGCATTATCTAAGCATTGAAAGCGTTGCTGAACGTTTACATATGTCCGATCGGACTTTGAAACGTCAGCTTGCAGCCGAAGGAACTTCTTTCTCAACTTTGGTCGATGAAGTTCGGTATCGGCATGCAACCTCCCTACTTTCAAGAACAGATTATAGTCTTGAGCAAATTGCTGATGAACTGGGTTACTCCGATGTTGCCAATTTTAGCCGAGCGTTTAAACGCTGGAGTGGACGAAGCCCAAGTAACTGGCGCAAAGACCCGTATTTATAAGCTTTTATTTTTATTTAAAAACCTGTATAACCACTTTCAAAATAAGCAAACTTTGGATGTTAAGGAGCTGCAATGAATCATCCTTCTGAATTGAAATATGCGAGTACGCATGAATGGGCGAAAATTGAGGGTGATCTTGTAGTCACTGGGATTAGTGATCATGCTCAGGATGCACTTGGTGATCTTGTCTATGTTGAAGTTCCTGAAGTTGGAAGTCATCTCACTGCGGGTGCTCAAGCGGGTGTGGTCGAATCGGTTAAAACCGCATCAGATATTCATGCACCTGTCTCTGGTACAGTGATTGAAGTCAATACATCGCTTGAAGATGATCCTGATTTTATTAATGATGATCCTTATGGTAAAGGCTGGATTTATAAAATTAAACCAGACAATATCGCAGATGTAGAACAACTTCTCTCCAATATTGAATACGAAGCTGGGTTATAAATAAAATCACCCATCTCCCACAATTATAAGGGAGATGGTTCTTAGTATTTAAGCCGATTGACGTAATGTGCTTTGACTCAGTTGATCAGCCATCTCTAACAATAAAGCTTCAGTTTTATCCCAACCCAAGCAACCATCTGTGACTGACTGGCCATAGGTCATATCGCATGAAATTTTTTGTTGACCATCGACCAAATGACTTTCTAGCATAACACCACGAACGTTGCTGACAGTTCGCTCTGCAATGATTTGCTTTAATACTTCAGGTTGTTTCATCGGATCTTTTGAACTGTTGCCATGGCTACAATCTATCACCAGTGCAGGTAATTCACCTTGGTATTTGCTGCTATAGTCGGTTTTAATCCGCTCGATCGAAGTGAGATCATAATTTGGACCATGATTGGCACCACGTAAAATCAAATGCGCCAATGGATTACCTTTGCTTTGTAATATTGCAGGTAATCCCTGCTGATTCATTCCCAAAAACTGATGTTGGTTTTCCGCCGATTGAATCGCATCAAGCGCAATCTGGATTGAACCATCTGTGCCATTTTTAAAACCAATTGCATACGGCATATGACTGGAAATTTCACGATGAATCTGTGATTCACTGGTACGCGCTCCGATTGCGCCCCAAGCCAGTAAATCATCAAAATATCCAGTCGCCATAGGACTTAAAATTTCACTGGCAATCGGTAAACCCATTTCAATGATCTGTAAATATAAAGCGCGTGATTTTTCCAAACCCAATTGCAAATTAGATGAATTATCCAAATTTGGATCATACAAAAAGCCTTTCCAACCGACTGTTGTGCGTGGTTTTTCAATATAAGCGCGCATGACCAGAAAAATTTGATCTTTCACCTGTTCTTGTAATTTGATCAATTTTGCTGCGTATTCTAATGCAGATACAGGGTCATGAATGGAACACGGCCCAGTGATCACCATTAATCGTGAATCTTTGCCTGAAAGTATATTTTGGATGGTTTGACGATGTTCAGCAATTTGTTTTGCAAAAGTAGAAGATAGCGGATATGCCGCTTTTAATTCAGAGGGTAAACTCAGTGAAATTTCTTTTGAAGTATTTTGTGCAATTAAAGTTTTATTGAGCGCATTCATTTGACTATTTCCTTTGGACTGAGTCTGTTTCAGTCCGATCATTTATTTGAGCGATGTGGATCTATTCAGTTGTAGGTTTTGACTAAAGTAAAACCAATAAACATTGCTAAAATATGAAGTCATCAAGTTATACACGGCACATCTCCAAAATAAAGGTATGAAATAGATATAAAAAAAACCTGATCGGGGTTGCCGATCAGGTATTAACTTGAAGGGCAACCATTTTGCTGCCCGAATGCGTTCAGGCAACTATTTAAATTGCCAAAAGTAATAATAAGCGTTGTTGATCATAGGTTGTTTTAACATTGCTATTTCAGTTAAATAAAACATATCTTGATGCCAAACATACTCTGTGTTTAGGAAATTGACAAGTGTTTTTCATAATTTATTTATTGACGAATAAATATACAAAGCATTAAGATGAGCATTCCCCTTTTGCTCAATCGAGTTTCTGCCAATGAAGTAAGTCCTATTTTTATCAATTTCACTTTTTTGTAATTGATGTACAAAATAGACTTTTACTTTGTTGTTTTACCTATTTTTATTTACTTTCTATTTTGTACATCCTGTTGTATGAGGAGGTCTTATGACCCAACAGGCATGTATTATTCAGCAGCTTAGCTTAGACATTCATTCCAAAAATATTTTTGATCAACTTCACTTTAATCTTCCCATACAGCAATGCACCGGCCTCATTGGTCGTAATGGTCAAGGTAAATCACTGCTGATGCAGTGTTTGGCGCAAGTTTCCAAATTTAGCTTTATTGGACAGATTCATTGGCAATGCCCTGTCGCATATCTATCTCAATTCAACCGACTAAGGGGTAATACCATTGCTCAAGTATTGGATGTTGAAGATTTAGTTGAAGCTTTTAAACGGATCGAAAATAATACAGCTTCATTTCAGGATTATGATCTGGTCGAAGATAAATGGCACTTACCTTTCGAATGGCAACAGCAATTAGAACAGGCAGGATTACCCCTTGATCTTAACTTTTCTGTACATTTATTGAGTGAAGGACAGAAAACCAAACTGGCTCTATGTCGTTTATTTGCCTTAAAGGATCATTATCTTTTATTGGATGAGCCCAGCAATCATCTGGATTCTATCAGTAGACAATGGTTAATTTCATGTTTAAAAGCACATGCAATGGGATCTTTAATTATTAGTCATGATCGTTTGTTATTAGATGAAATGCAGCATATCTTGGAATTTAATGAGTTTGGTCTTTCCCATTTTTCTGGAAACTACACACATTATGAGAAACAATCAGCATTACAACGTCATGCTCTTGAACAAGATGTTGAGCAAGAAAAGCGTCAACTCAAGCAACAGGTTGTACAACAACATCAAACTTTAATGAAGAATCAGAAAAGACAGGCTAGCGCGAACAAAAAGCGTAAAACAGGATCACAAGCGAAAGTGATTTTGGATTTTAAACGAGAGCAGGCAACGCAACAATCGGGGCAACTTATTCGACAACAACAGCGTCAGTTACATCAGGAACAGCTATCGCTTTGCAATAAAAAGCAGAGACTAGAAACTGTCAAACCTCAGCAATTTGAATTTTCATCTGCTGTTCAAAAATCAGGTGAAATTTTGAGATTAACGAACACGCCTCATCCCTATTTACAAAATGCTCACTTCAATTTTTCTTTACAATCCAAAGAAAAAATTCATTTGGTAGGTGAAAATGGAAGTGGGAAATCTACTTTTCTTAGAATTTTATCTAGAAACTCTTCAAATGAAAATAATGATTCTTTAAGTTTAAGTCGTAGCTTGTATCTAGATCAAAACTTTAGCTTTTTAAATCAACGGCTGTCAGCACTTGAAAATTTAATGGCTTTAAATCCAGATCAAACAACAGAGTTTTGGAGAAATTTGCTAGGTCAATTACGATTGCGTGGAGATAAAGTATTACAGCCATTAGCCGAATTGAGTAGTGGTGAACAATTAAAAGTTGCTTTAATTTCTATGGCTCATCCATTAAATTCATTTGATCTTTTACTATTGGATGAACCAGAAAACCATCTTGATATAGACTCTAGAGAACTGCTGGCAAAAGCGATTCAAAGTTTTAATGGCGCAATTATATTAGTATCTCACGACGATTATTTTGTAAAACAATGTGGAATCATCCATGAAGTCAAGATTGCAGCTCTTTTAAATGAACGAAGAGCGTCGTAACGACGCTCTTGTTTATGTGTATTGGTTGTGTTTGGGTTCAGATTAGAAATACACGAGCTTGGTTAATAGTGAATCACACTACGAATTGACTTACCTTCATGCATCAAATCAAAAGCATGGTTGATTTCATCTAAAGGCATGGTATGGGTCACAAATGGTTCAAGCTGAATTTCACCTTTCATTGCATCTTCAACCATACCTGGTAATTGGCTACGACCTTTTACACCACCAAAAGCTGTTCCTAACCATTTACGCCCTGTGACTAACTGAAATGGACGTGTTGAGATTTCTTGACCTGCGCCCGCGACACCAATAATCACAGATTGTCCCCAACCACGATGCGCACATTCAAGTGCTGAACGCATCACATTGACATTGCCAATACATTCAAAAGAATGATCGACTCCCCAACCTGTCATTTCTACAATCACTTGCTGAATTGGCTTGTCATAATCTTTAGGATTAAGAAAATCTGTTGCACCAAATTGTTTCGCCAGTTCAAACTTGTCTGGATTCATATCGATTACGATAATGCGACCTGCTTTTGCCTGACGTGCACCTTGTACCACCGCCAGTCCAATACCACCTAGACCAAAGACTGCAACGCTGTCACCTTCCTGCACTTTGGCGGTATTATGAACAGCACCAATACCTGTAGTGACACCACAGCCAAGTAAGCAGACTTGTTCATGATTCGCTTCAGGATTAATTTTTGCCAAAGAAACTTCGGCAACCACTGTATATTCACTGAAGGTTGAACATCCCATATAGTGATAAATGGGCTCGCCCTTATAAGAAAAACGTGTCGTACCATCTGGCATAACACCCTTACCCTGTGTAGCACGAACAGCAACACATAGGTTCGTTTTTCCTGATTTACAAAATAAACACTCGCCGCATTCAGCTGTATAAAGTGGAATCACATGATCGCCGGGTTTGACACTGGTAACGCCCTCACCGACTTCAACCACAACACCAGCACCTTCATGCCCTAATATGGCAGGAAATACACCTTCAGGATCATCACCCGATAAAGTAAATGCATCGGTATGACAAACTCCTGTATGACTGATTTTGATCAGGACTTCACCTGCCTTGGGTGGAGCGACATCCACTTCTACAATCTGTAAGGGTTGACCTGGACCAAATGCAACAGCAGCACGTGATTTCATGCTTTCTCTCCTTTTGTATTTACTTTAAATAAGATTTCAGAATTTTGGTAATTTCAGCTAACTCTTCATAACGCTGTTGTTCTGTCGTCTCTCCCTCAACTAGAGTGTCTTTGAGATGGATTTCCAGCACTTCATTCATTAGACCATTCATCGCACCACGTGTTGCACAAATTTGTTGAAGAATTGCGTTACATGAAGTGTCATTTTCGAGTGCACGTTCAATGGCCTGAACTTGACCCTGAATTTTGCGAAGGCGAAGTATAATTTTCTTTTTGTCTTCAATTTGCTTAGGCATAAGCCCTCTCTTTTACATCTTTTTATACTATACCCCAGTATAGTATATTTATTAATTCAAACAATAAAGCAAATGCACAATAAAATTTTAGATATAACTATTAAAGGACTACAAAAAAACAACTAAATATCTGATCTTACATGTGAAATATCAATATCATATAGATATATCCTTACCATCTGAAAATAGCGATTTTCTAAAATAGAGAATCGAATAACAGGAGATAAATGTTTGTAATAAAAATTTATGACGGATTGAATATGATAAGAAATATTTTGAGAGATACAGACTTATGAACTTTGACTGGTTAAATGATCAAGATGCTGTAAAAAAAATAGAGAAAGGTTTAACTGCTTATGTCGCTTTAGATGATGCTTTTGTTAGTATTGCATCACGAATTTTTTTGATTCGGAACGCCAAGCGAACTCTCGATTTACAATATTATATATGGAATAACGATTTTATTGGCCAGCTCATGTTGAATGAGTTATATAAGGCAGCAAACCGAGGGATTAAGATTCGGTTACTGATCGATGATCAAAACGGAAATGGGCTTGATCCTATTTTACGGGCACTTTCAGACAATCCAGCTTTTGAAATCCGCCTGTTTAATCCTTACAAATTCAGAAAGTTACGTGTACTAGATTACTTATTTAGAGCAAAAGCAATTAATCATCGAATGCACAATAAACTGATCATTGCTGATGATTGTATTGCTGTCACAGGCGGGCGTAATATTAGTGGCGAATATTTTGAAGCTGGTAACGAATTTCAATTTTTTGATCTAGATATTCTTTTTTATGGAACTGCTGTCACTCATGCGGTCGATGTATTTCAAAACTTCTGGAATTTTTCCTTAAGTCTACCTATTCGACATTTTGTCGGGGCTACAAAATCGCATGATCAATCAAAACTAAAACAGCTTTTTAAACAATTCAATGAAATTGATACGCCAGTTGAAAAGAAAATTTATGAAGCTCAAAGTGAATTAGATAATATATTAAAAAATTATTCATTACGATGGAAGAAAGCTTATTTCGTTGCAGATGTCCCACAGAAAATTTTAGGTGAATCGAGACAGGACGAATTAATTTATCATCAGATTGCTCAGCTTATGGGCTACCCTTCAAATCATCTAGAATTGGTTTCTGCTTATTTTGTACCCACTCGCTCAGGTACAGCATTTTTAAGTAAGCAAAGTCGACAAGGCATAAAAATACGCATTTTAACCAATTCATTCATTGCAAATGATGTTGCCATTGTTCATGCTTTCTATAGTAAATATCGTCAAGCTTTACTGGAAAGTGGCGTCAAACTTTACGAGTTAAAATCCATTATTCCGAGAAAAAAACCAACATGGTATGAAAAACTAACTGGTCGAGTGATACCTGCTAAAGGAAAAAGTAATTCAAGCTTACACGCAAAATTTTTTGATATCGAAGGCAAAGTGTTTATCGGTTCATTCAACTTTGATCCACGTTCTGCGCATATTAATACTGAAGTTGGATTGGTTGTTGAATCTGAAGAACTTCAACAAAATATTACTGATGATCTTGACAAATTTTTACCATTAACATGCTATGAGTTGAGTCTGGATGAACAAGGCAATGTGATCTGGACAGAATATCTTGAGAATGGTGAAACCATAAAATACGCTCATGACCCTAAAACCACAAAATTTCAACGTCTTGTAATGAAATTTATGGCTTGCTTACCTATTGAATGGATGATGTGATTAGACTTTACATTCAAATACGCATAAGCCCTGTATTTCTAATTGAATATCAATGGAAATAAAGCCTGCCTGTTTTAAGACTGATAAATGTTCAGTTTTAGACATATACAGCTCATTATTTTGCATCGCGTCTTCAGCAAAAAGATGATCACACATAAAATAAGTTGCTTTCGGTTTGAGTAAACTGATTACTGCCTTATGGAAGTCTAATGCATGGCTTTTATGTCTTAATTCATGTAAAGCCTGATGAATAATAATATAGTCAAATTGGTCTAGGCTCTTTTGCCAGTTTGCTTGCTTGAAATCACCCAACAAGTAAGTCGCTCGTTGAGATTCATTTGGGCTAAGCTTTTGCAAAGCTAGCGTATGCATGACTTCTGAAAAATCAAAGGCTGTATATTGAATATTAGGTAAACGTTCTAATAAATACTTACCTAAAAATCCTGGCCCTGATCCTAGCTCTAAAACTTTTAACTGAGCATCAGTACCTTGCGCAATTTTTTGTGCATAATAATCAAAAAAATCATAACGCCACGGTCGCTTAAGATTTGCCGTTAACTCCCACTGTTTTGCGTCCTGATATTTTTTTAAATCTATTGGACTTGGAACATCGATATTCATTTTTTTCTCTTTGATTTTTCTTTAAATTAAACCAATATTTTCAAAGAGTACACGATAAGCTTCTGCTTTTTTTTCGAGCGCTAAAGGATAAGCTCTGGACGATGACGGCATACGATACAAATCAAGCCACCGACCTACAAAATAAGTTTGAGTAGATTGCCCTATCTGTGGCTTTTCGGTATTTTTAGGTAAAGACAGCATCAATGTATCCGTGGCTTTATCACCCGTTGTCATCAGCGTATTGCACAAAGGAATTTGCTCAAGTAAATCCTGTAAATTGGTCGGTGTCACAATCTGTAAAAACTTATCAGAAGCATTGCCTTTTAAGCGTTGAACTTGAACAGCAGTATCAAAAATGGCAATCCCCTTTTCAATTAAAAAATCATGGATTTGCTGCTGCTTAAAATTTTTATTTTTGAGATCTAAAAAATAATTTTTATCATCAAAGAACAAATAACCAAAGATCCGCCACATGTCATTTTGATAATTTGGGTAATAAAAATTCATTTTCCAGCGTTCTTTGGGTGGTGGAAAGCTACCTAACATCAGTAGTTTTGCATTGCTTGGTAAAAATGGTTGAAGTGGATGTGACTCTATTTCGAACTCAAAGTTATTCATACTATCTTTTTAGGGCGCTTAAATAAATTTTTAGATATTTTGCCTTGTAATGATCATCAAAGTAAATTTTTAAAGACTTGAATTTTATTATTTTGCATAATTATATGATTTACATAAACTAACTCTAATTGAAAATATACAACAATATAAAAAGCCCATTGTAAAATGGGCTCTTGAAAATAATTTGAGTAAATAAAGAATTAGTTAACTAATTCAGGGTTTAATTCATCATCTTTAGCAAGTAAAACCGAGAAGACAATTGGCACACCCAAAATTAGAGGAACAACAATGATCCACAAATCAATACTGAGCTTTGCAGGAAATAAAAAGTGAATCCCTAGAGCAAATACGATAAGTACTGCCACCAAAATCCCCATGAAACGCGTCGCAAATTTTAAAAGCATGTTTTAAATCTCTTGTGGTTAAAATTATGTTTAAATTATAGGCTTTATTTGTGGAAAATCCTATTTGTTCAAGAAATACAATCAATAAATTTACAAAATATAAAGTTTATTTTCAAAACATCTTAAAAATAAAAAATTGGCAATTTAAAATTTGTGCAATGAATGCGTTAAGAAAAATTTGAATATTGTTGAAATGCTTGCTTTGATACAAGGATGATTATTTTAAGTGAAATCCAAAACTTAAATCACAACAAAAGATACTTATTGAGAGAAGATAATGAACATACGTCCAGTAACAAAAAATGATTTCAATGAATGGCTTCAGCTGTGGAAAGGTTATCAGGTATTTTACAAGGCGGCGATCAGTGATGAGATAACCAAAACCACGTTTGACAGATTTCAGGATGCGCAAGAACCTGTATATTGTTTAGTTATAGAAAATGAAGAAAAACAATTGATTGGATTGGTACATTATATTTTTCATCGTAGCACATGGACGATTGAAAATTATTGTTATTTACAGGACTTGTTTGTTGATCCCAAACATCGAGCGTCTGGCTTAGGGCGCAAGCTGATTGAAGCCGTTTATGCAGAGGCCGAAAAAAATCATTGTTCGCGTGTTTATTGGTTGACACAGGAAAATAACGAACAGGCGCGGATGTTATATGATCGTATTGCAGATCAAACTGGTTTTATTCAATATCGAAAATTATTCAAATAATCTAAAAAAACAGGAGATAGCATAAAATTTAATGCTATCTCCTAGAGATTTCTAGCCTAATTTATTGACCAGTCTTAATGGCAATACTTTCATGGCAATCCCCATTGGCAACCACGGCCATTGTGGGACATAAGCTTTCACAGGTTCTTTTTCAATAGCTTTAACCAAAAGACGTGATCCCGTTTTTTCATCGACTTCAAATGGCAAATGTTTAGCGCCTTCATTTAACTCGGTACGAATATATCCGGGGAAAATGGTAGAAACTTTAATGGGCGTATCAATCAATTCAGCACGGATGCCTTCAGCCAAGTGAGCCACTGCTGCCTTACTGGCTGCATAAGTTGAAAGGTGTTTTGGTAACCCCCGCATCGCGCTCATGGATGAAATCACCACCAAATGCCCTGATTTTTGTTGACGGAAAATTTCAACAGCAGCTTCACACTGCGCAAGTGCTGAAATAAAATTGGTTTCAGCGGTCACTCGATTAATTTCAAAGTTGCCTTTACCAATCCGCCGACCATTGCCCACACCTGCATTGACAATAATTCGATCTAATTGACCAAATTCTTGTTTAAAAGCTTTAAAAACTTCAAATACCTGATCGTAATCTGTGACATCTAAAATTTTTGCAATCACTTTGATGCCATATTCGCTTTGCAGTTCCGTTTGAAGTTCCTGTAATCGCTCTAAACGTCGGGCACAGATCGCAAGATTATAGCCTTTCTTTGCAAATTCTCGTGCCATGCCTGCTCCAAGTCCAGAGCTTGCTCCCGTGATTAAAATCGTTTTTGCCATGATAAAATCCTTTTATATCCATGTCAGCAGATCTGGGTTAACTGCTTTAATAAAATGATGTTCGTTTAAACTTAGAAGTTGCGGTTCATTTCCAACCAATCTCAAGGTCGTTAAACTGGTATTGGCAATCGCCCAATTTAATGCAAAAGTATGATTGATGCTCAACTCCATGATTTTTCCAACAGCGACAGAAATAACTCCGCCTGAAGTAAAAACGACAGCGTATCTTGGTTTCGTTTGTGCAAGCTCATCACATAATTTTTGCAATGCTGTTTCTACACGCTGCTTAAAATCTGGCCAAGACTCATCATATTCATGATGAAATTCACCGTCTGTCCAACGGGTAATTGCGCCTTCAAAGATTTTAGCTAAATACGCACGGGGATTAGCTTCTTTGGCTACATCAGCCTTAAGTAATTCGGGTTGCTTAAAGCGCGGTTCATACTGCGCAAACACTTGTTGATGATTAAATTCATTCCAACCCGCATCGGTATGGATGGTTGTTTCTGGAAAACTTTCTTTGAGTGCACCTCGAGCAGTTTGCAAATGACGTTGCATCGTACCCGCAACAACGTAGGGCTTCTCTTTTAAAATATCTTTAAAATAACGACCTAGTAAGGTGGCTTGAGCTTCGCCGTTTTGAGATAGTTCATCATAATTGCTTTTGCCAAAAGAAGCCTGACCATGACGTACTAAATAGATGGTGGTCATTTTTTTAACACCCTCTGCACTTTATCTAAATATTTCTGGGCAATTTCTGAATCTTGTATTTTTTGCTGTGCAATCAACTTTAAGGCACGGATATGCAAAGCATGAATCACGATCCAAAAATCTTTAAATGCAGGGTTTCTAGTTTGCTTATGGAAGTAACGATAATAAATTTGTTGTGCAATTACCGCTAATCGAAATACACCAAATACTTCATAAAAGGTCCAGTTTTCTGTAGTTAAACCTGTTTTTTGCAGATAATAGTCAACCACTTGTTTTCGCGTGAACATGCCTTTTAGATTGGTCGGTTGTCTACGTGTCGACTTAAAAATCATATTATCGCTATCTTCGACCCAATACGCCAAAGCACTGCCCAAATCCATCAGCGGATCACCCAGTGTTGCCATTTCCCAATCGAGTACTCCAATCACCTGAGTCGGCTGTTCAGGATTAAGAATCACATTATCAAAGCGCCAGTCATTGTGAATAATACAAGTGGTTGAGTCTTGAGGAATGTGATCAAACAACCACTTTCTTACATAATGAAAAGAAGGCACATTGATGGTTTTCGCTTTTTCATAGCGTTTATCCCAACCTTCAACTTGTCTACGACAATATCCTTCACCCTTACCAATTTCAGCAAGTGGCGTGTTTTGATAAGGCACTTGATGTAATTCAATTAATTTATCCAATACGTTAATACATAATGTATGAACATCCTGCTCAGAAAAGTTTAACTCAGGTGGCAGTTTCGCACGTGGAATAATCCCTTCGATACGTTTCATCACATAGAAATCACAGCCAATGACAGACTCGTCCTGACAAAGAGCAATCATTTCAGGTACAACGGGATAAGACTGCGCTAAGTTTTTTTGTACTAAATATTCACGCGCCATATCATGGGCTGACTTGGCTTTAGTTCCTACAGGCGGTCGGCGTAAAATTAGATCTAGATTGTCATATTGCAAACGATAGGTCCAATTCGAAGCGCCTCCTGTATATTGAGTAACTTTAGCTTCGCCAGCCAATACAATGCCTTGTTGTTTAAGCCAGTTTTCAACGGCCAAAACATTCAGCTCCTCACCCTCTCGAACCTGACCGCCAATATCAATGATCGACATATATCTTCCTTTAATATTAAATCTAACTTTATGCTTTTTTTCTCGTGCTATAACCACGTTTTGCCAATTCAAGTTTGGCAATCATGCCCTTATGTACTTCATCAGGTCCATCTGCTAAACGCAAACTACGTGCCTGAGCAAAGAATCCAGTCAAAGGTGTATCTTTGGACACTCCCTCACCGCCATGTAGCTGTATTGCCATATCGACGACTTTTTCAAGCACACTTGGTGCAACGACTTTAATCGCTGAAATTTCAGTCAATGCCGCCATATTTCCCAATGTGTCCATTTTATAGGCAGCATATAAGGTTAAAAGTCTTGCCTGATCAATCGCAACACGAGCTTCTGCGACCCGCTCTAGATTACCACCCAGTTTTAATAATTCTTTGCCAAACGCTTTACGCGACATACCGCGGTCGATCATCAATTCCAGTGATTTTTCCGCTGCGCCAATACAGCGCATACAATGGTGGATACGTCCTGGCCCTAAACGACCTTGCGCAATTTCAAAACCCTGACCAGCCCCACCAATAAAATTCTCAACAGGCACACGTACATCATCAAAACTAATTTCGCCGTGGCCATGTGGTGCGTCATAATCACCAAATACAGGTAGCATCCGCTCGATTGTAACGCCTTTGGTATCGACTGGAACCAATACCATGGAATGCTGATGGTGACGATCTTTATTTTCATCAGGCGTATGCGCCATAAAAATAATGATTTTGGCATTTGGATCACCTAAACCTGATGACCACCATTTACGACCATTTAAAACAATTTCATCGCCATCAACCACCGCAGTCGCTTGCATATTGGTCGCATCACTTGAAGCAACCGCTGGCTCAGTCATACAAAAGACTGAACGAATTTTTCCTGCGAGTAAAGGCATTAACCATTGCTGTTTTTGTTGCTCAGAACCGTAACGCCATAAAACTTCCATATTGCCACTATCTGGCGCATTGCAGTTGAATACTGTAGGTGCAAGCAAACTACGTCCTGAAAGCTCGGCAATATGGGCATATTCTTGTACAGAGAGCCCCGCACCAAGTTCAGGGTCAGGTAGAAACATATTCCATAAACCCGCTTGCTTGGCTTTATCTTTTAATGTTTCAAGCTGTGCAGGCCATGCCCAATTTTTCCAGTTCCCGTCTGGATTAAGAGTATGCACTTCATGCCAAAAATCAGCCTCAATGGGCTCAATTTCATTTTCAATAAAGTTTTTTGTTTTTGAAATAAAATCCTGTGCACGTTCGGATAGCTCAAACATGATGATTCCTTAAATGAGTGTGTTATTTCGCTTTACTTGAACATACGCTCAAATTTATTATGCATGAAATGATTTTATTGAATATAAAACTATGAATCCTATTCATAACTCTAATCCTCACAATTCTTTTTTAGATCTTGGATTATTTCATCGCATTGATATCAATTTATATCCACTGTTTGTTGCAATTTTTGAACAAAAAAGTATTTCTCATGCGGCATCGAGTCTATCTGTTAGCCAATCAGCGGCAAGCCATGCATTACAACGCCTGAGATTACAATTAAACGATGAAATTTTTGTGCGTCATGGCAATAAAATGCTACCGACGCCTTTTGCTGAGCGGGTTTACCCTGTTATTAAGGCTGCGTTACTTTCAATTCAAAGTATTAGTCAACAAAAACAAAATTTTGACCCAAGTCTCATCAAGACTCTTAAAATAGCAATTCATGACGAAATTGAACCCTTAATTTTTCCCAAGTTAATCGATCATTTTCAACGTATTGCTCCAGACATTCAGTTCAGTAGTATTAAACTGAATCGAAAAACCATACAAAATGATCTTTCGACTCAACAACTAGATTTTGTAATTGACCTTGAAAATAATCTCGCGCAGAGCATTGGGTTTCAGCGCTTAGTCACAGACCGTTATGTGATTTGTACCCAACAACTTGAAGTGACTAAACAATCGTATCAATCTGCGCTGCATATCGGTGTTTCGTCGAGACGTACAGGTGTATTACTTGAAGATATCTATTTGAGCCAAAATAATATTTCGAGACACATCTTTTTACGTTGCCAGCATTATTCCACGGCTTTACAAATTCTTGAGCAAAATCCATTGGCTATGTTGACCTTGCCTAAGACTCTTTTGGAGCATTTGTTTTATGCAAAAAACTTGAATATTCATGAATTGCCTTTTCATTTTCCACTGATAAATATTGGAATGTTTTTTAATTATGATTTGGAGGAAAATTTAAGATATCAGTTTTTAAAACAAGAAATTAGCAATTTATTTGCTTAGGCTATTTTAATGTTATCTCGTTTTAATTTGAACCCTATTTATCGTGCTATATCCGTTTTGATCGAGTTAAATTAAGATAATTTTAAGATGTATTTCCTAAATTGCATGATTCACATTTGGTGCTGATTTATGTTGCATTTTCCTCACCGAATTAAAGCATCTCTCCCCAAAATCTCACTTGCCTGCTTTAATTTAATCATAGCCTTGTGGTTGGCACTCGCTTTAAATTTTCGTTTTTACCAACAGGTTCATACCTTCTCAGGCTTTACTAGCTGGTTTGCTTGTGTGTGGCTAGGCATCGTAGCCGTCTGTTTGAGCGCTTATTACAATCTGTATCTTCAGTTTTTTGGCTGGAAATGGACAGCAAAACCCATTGCTATTGTGTTAATTTTATTAGGTGGGCTCAGTGCTTATTTTAGTAATGAATTAGGAGCTTATATCTCTCCTGAACAAATTCAAAATGTCATGCAGACAGATTTGGCTGAAACCAAACAACTGATGACCCTTCCTTTCTCGCTCTGGAGTATTGGAATGGTTATTTTACCGATTTTAGTCGTTTGTTTGATACCTATTGAATACCCTTCTTTTAAAAAGAATCTGATTCAAAAATCATCTTATCTTATTGTTTCTTTTATCATATTATTGGTTTTAGTATTAAGTAACTATTTAAATTTTACTAATATTTTTCGGCAACATAAAGATATTCGCCAGTTGATTTCCCCTGATAATATTTTGACTTCAAGTTATAAATATTTTCATCATTTACATAAAAAAAACTTACCTTTGGTTAGATTTGGTGAAGATGCAAAAATCATTGTGTCGCAAACTAAAACGTCAAAACCCAAATTAATGGTTTTAGTGGTCGGTGAAGCCGCACGTGCAGAAAGTTTTTCACTCAATGGTTATACACGTAATACCACTCCCCAATTAGCACAAATAGAAAATCTACTTAACTTTAGTCAGGTAACTTCCTGTGGTACAGCTACAGCAGTGTCTGTTCCTTGCATGTTTTCAGGCATGACTAAAGAACAGTATGATGCAAATCTAGCGGTTCATCGTGAAGGTTTACTCGATATCGCGCAGCGTGCAGGCTATAAAGTCACTTGGATTGATAATGATTCTGGTTGTAAAGGTGCTTGTGATCGAGTTAATAATATTAAAATTAGTAAAAAGCTCAAGAAGCAATATTGTCGCGGTGATGGTTTTTGTCTAGATGATGTCTTACTCATGAGCTTACAACGCTACTTGGCATCCATCCCACATCAGGATAGAACCCCACAGTTGATCGTATTGCATCAGCGTGGTAGTCATGGCCCTGCTTATTATAACCGCACCACGCCTGAGTTTTCTCCATTTCAGCCGACTTGTAAAACCAGTGCAATTCAAACTTGTGATCGCCAGATGCTCATCAATAGTTACGATAATACCATCGTTTATACTGACCATATTTTAAGTAAAATGATTCAAGGTCTTGATAAAAACAAACATTATCAGACAGCGCTTTGGTATTTATCCGATCATGGGGAATCGACTGGTGAAAATGGTATTTATCTGCATGGTACGGTTTACGCGCTTGCACCATCACAGCAAACACATATTCCAATGTTGATGTGGTTTTCAAATGATTGGAAATCTACACAAAATAATCAGGTTGAATGCCTAAAGTCTCAGAAAAATCATAACTTAAGTCAGGATAATTTGTTTCCAACCCTTCTATCTTTACTGGATATCAAAACCAGTGTAATGGATTCTAAATTTAATATGCTGGATCAGTGTCAGGTCTTTCAGGACTAACTTATAAATTATGAACCGAATTTAGATAATTCTAAATTCGGTTCACTAAAAGTTTTTATTTAAATACTTTGAAACGTGCTGCATCATCAATATATGATTTTTCACCTGCTGGCGCTTCGATCGAACCAAATACCAATTGAGCGCGAAGTTTCCAACTGCTTGGAACTTCCCATTCCGCATGTACTTTATCATCTACTATCGGATTGTAGTGCTGCAAAGAAGCCCCAACATTCTCAGCAGCCAAAGCTGTCCACACTGCGAGTTGTGCCATTGCCGTTGAATGTTCAGACCAAACTGGAAAATTATCTGCATACAATGCAAACTGCTCTTGTAAGCCTTTGATTACGTCTTGATCCTCAAAAAATAAAACTGTGCCAACGCCCGCAGCAAAGCTATCCATTTTTGCATCAGTTTTAGCCGCTGCTGCCTCATCGGTTGCATATTCACGTAATTTTTCTTTAACAAAGTTCCAAAATTTTTCGTGCTCATCATTCAACAAAATAACAGCACGCGATGATTGGGAATTAAAAGATGAAGGGCTTTGACGAATTGCTTCCTGAATTAAATCAGTCAGTTGTTCTGTTGTTTGAGAGAGATTTTTACCAATCGCGTAAATCGTACGACGATTTTGCAATAAAGGAAGAAAAGTATTTGACATTGTATATTTCCTGATGAGATACAACAAAATTTTAAGAAAGTGAAAACCGTGTTTCACTTTCTTTATAGCACTTTTTGTACCATTTCGTCGTATTATTTCATTAGAAAAAATTTAATAATGCTTTGATTTATTAATAATAATTAAAATTTACTAAATAAAACCTGTTCAGAAACTTCATTTTTCCAAAGTTGGCGCAATGTAGGTAAATAAAAGCTTTCACCGATTTCAATCAGTTCTGCATCCAGCAAACTATGTACCTCATGAATAAAAATGTAGTCAAGATCAACCAATGAAAGCTGGGCTTGTTTTATAGAGGCTTGTTTACGTCTAATCTGTGCTTTTTTAACCAGTTGATTGGCAAATTCTTTATCTTTAAATGCAGTAATAGCATTTAAACGTAGCTCGATAATGCCCCAAGCTTCCAACAACTTTTTAAAAGTTTCAAAGTCTGTCGAAGTCGACTCCCATGTGACATCTTCCAGATTATTATCTTCAGGTAAAACAGGTAACAATAATTCTGCGGTACTTGGAAATATTTTTTTGAGATTAATGAGGAATTTAACAGGTTGTTCACTTGGATAGTCATTAAATTGAATATGTTTTTGAACATCTGTTAAATAGACATCGATCATAGTAAATTTCATCAGCAGTTAATATCAAGAGGCATATATTGTACGCACATCGAGATCAGATACAAACTGCTGATGTGTTTATTTCGACTTATTTCGCGTTAGGAAATACCATTTGTTCAGGTTTCACGACATCGTCAAACTGCTCCGCAGTCACTAAGCCTAGCTCTACAGCAACCTGTTTCAGGGTTTTATTTTCCTTATAAGCAGTTTTAGCCACTTTTGCAGAATTTTCATAACCAATGACAGGGTTTAAAGCGGTCACGAGCATCAAAGAGTTGTGTAAGAAATAATCAATTTTTTCTTTATTTGGCTCAATGCCAACTGCGCAATGCTCATTGAAACTATTACATGCATCGCCCAATAGCTGAATCGACTGTAATAAGTTAAATGCAATCACAGGCATAAACACATTCAGTTCAAAGTTACCTGATGCACCTGCGACATTGATGGTGGTATCGTTACCTAATACTTGCGCCACCACCATGGTCATGGCTTCACTTTGAGTAGGATTGACCTTACCCGGCATGATACTTGAACCAGGCTCATTTTCAGGAATGCGAATTTCACCAAAACCACAACGCGGGCCACTGGCTAACCAGCGAATATCGTTAGCAATTTTATTTAAGCTTGCAGCCAGAGTTTTTAATGCCCCTGATGCAAATACAGCAGCATCACGACCCGCCAGAGCTTCAAACTTATTCGGAGCAGTCACAAACGGCAGACCAGTCAAATTCGCTAATTGCGCAGCAGCTTTAACCGCATAATCAGGATGCGCATTTAAGCCTGTACCTACAGCTGTACCACCAAGAGGAAGCTCATAAAGACCTTCGAGTGCTTGTTGTAAACGTTTCAAGCCATGATCCAACTGAGAAACATAACCACCAAATTCCTGCCCCAAAGTCAGAGGCGTCGCATCCTGTAAGTGAGTACGACCAATTTTTACGATATCAGCAAATTCATCTGATTTCTTTTGGAGTGTCTCTCTTAAACTTTTTACTGCTGGAATCAATAGTTCATTGATTTGCAGAGAAGCTGCCACATGAATTGCTGTTGGAAATGAATCATTGGTCGATTGTGCACGATTGACATGATCATTCGGATGGACAGGTGACTGAGAACCCAGTGCATTTCCTAATTTTTGATTGGCAATATTGGCAATCACTTCATTACAGTTCATATTACTTTGCGTACCTGAACCTGTCTGCCAAACCACTAAGGGAAATTGAGAATCCCACTGCCCTGCAATGACCTCTTCAGCAGCGCCCACAATATATTGACTCAAATCTTGAGGAAGTTGTCCTAATTCTGCATTGGTAATTGCGGCTGCTTTTTTGACTAAGCCCATTGCACGAATCATCGCGCGTGGTAATCGTTCCTGACTAATCTTAAAGTTTTGCAAACTACGTTGCGTCTGGGCACCCCAAAGTGCATCATTTGGGACTTCAACGTCACCCATGGTGTCATGTTCAATTCGAGTTTGCATAAAAACCTCTTTCATGTTGTTTAAGACAAAACGGGCTGGAGCAATTACATTTACATTGCTTGGCTAGTGGCAAGATACTAATCAACCTGTGCATTTTTGTAAATAAGAATCATTTTCTTATTGGCCTTTTAATGTATTTTGATAAAACCGCCATTCATCTTCGATCATTTTTTCTAAATTGCGTTTTGGTTTCCAGTTGAGTATTTGTTCTGCTTTTGAAATATCAACACCCAACTGTGCAAGTTCGTCATAAGTATATGAAGCGTCATACGTTTCGATCGGAGCATGGGTGACTTCACTGATCACCTTAATTAAAGCTTCAATTGAAGTCAGATCTTTATGACCAATATTGAAACTTTCACAACAATGATCCTGATGATTTAACCAATATAAACTTGCAAATACTGCTTCACAAACATCCAATACATGAATAAAACTTCGCTCTACCGTTTTGTCCTGTGTCTCGACATTTTTATATAGTTCAAAAGAATCTCGCTGCATGGCAGCCACTTGCAATGCCAAAGGCACTATATTCTTCGGTAATGGTGCTACATTTTCACCCAGAACCCCATGTTCAAATGCACCAACCACATTGCTTAGACGGAGTATGGCAACTTTCCATTCATTATCCGTCTTGATGGTATCCCGAATGATTTCCTCAATCATTTGCTGCGACTTGATATAAGGATTATCGTAACTGAAATTAAAAAACTCATCTTCAGCTAATGCTGTTCCACTTTTGCCGTAGACTGCGGCACTTGAAAGATGAACAAATCTGCGTACACCCGTACGTTGCATAGAACGCAGCAAACTCATGATACAACTAACATTATCATTATAATATTCAAGCGGTTTCAATCTGGACTCTTCCAAAGATTTAAAACCCGCAGTATGAATCACAGCGTCTATCGAATATTGCTCAAATACTTTATTTAGAGCAGGTGTATTTCGTACATCCACTTTTACAAAGGGGACATACATTCCTGAAATATATTCTAGCCGTTCTAATGTTTGTAAGGATGCATTGGCCAGATTATCGACTAAAATAACCTCTTGACCTTGTGCCATCAGACTCAGAGCAATATGTGAACCGAGAAAGCCTAAACCACCTGTCACCAAAATCATTGTATACTTACCTACTTATTACGATGTGTATGACTCAATTCCTGACCAGACTCATGACCAAAGTGAAATTTCAATGAGTACATTACTGTTAATTACCTCTGCTCCTACATCTATTCATGCATGGCATGCTTTTGAATTAGCTCAAGCACTCCACACAAAAGGTGAAACACTTCATGTTTTCTTTTACCAAGATGCTGTGCAAGTTGCAAACAGTTTGCAATGGTTTCCCGATGATCAACGCCATTTAACCCATGAATGGCAAAAACTATCGATTCGTTTGCCCGTTTGTGTAAGCGCCGCACTGAACCGCGGGATTACAGATCAAGAAAATGCAAAACGGCACCAATTATCAAACTCCAACCTCGCACAGGGTTTTGAATTGGTTGGACTTGGTGAACTTGCAGATGCCTTACAATCATCTGCACGTATTGTTCAATTTTAAACACGTTTTGTATTGTTAGAGTGTTGCTTTTAAAAGGTATATTGTGTGAAAACTGTACTCGTGATTTTAACACAGGCAAACTTAGGTGCTTTACAGATTAATGAAAGCCTATCGGCGACGATGGTTTTAGCGACATTTGGCAGCCCAGTAAAAGTACTTTTACAAGATGCTGCTTTAAGTCTGTTAAATTCAAATATTGTATTTGATCAACTCAAACATGCTTTTAAACCCGCTTCCAATATGGTTGAAAGTTTTGAATTTTATGATCTTAGTCCCATTTTGATTGAGTCCAGATTGCAGAATCATCCGTTGGTTAGGGAAAGCCAACAGGACATTGAATTTATTGAATTTAATGCAGAGTTTATTCAATCTTTTAACTATGTTTTGTATTGGTAAGGAAATGCTGTCATGGATCATACACTTTATTTAATTCAATCTTCTGCCACTGCAACACACAGCATTTTAGCCAAACTTAAGCAGATATACAGTCCGCATGACCATGTTGTTTTTTTAGGTGAATCTGTTGCCATTTTAAATCAAACAGATATAGAACATTTTTCTTCATGTTATTGCCTAGAGACTGAACAAATGTTGTTAAATCCTGATTTAGTTTCCAATTTGACTATATTAGACTATGCGCAATTTGCGGATTTAGTTTTACAGTTTCAACGTTGTATTTCTCTTAAATAATTGATTTTTGCTTAGGCTATTTTATGCAATTAGAACTTGATCAAGATGGACATCTGCTGGATTATACAATTTGGAATAATCAAGTTGCCCAACAACTCGCAGGCTCTTTGGATTTAGAATTAACAGATTGGCATTTTCAGGTTTTACACGCTGTACGCCAGTTTTATCAACAGTTTGGGCATTCCCCTGCCACTCGTCCTTTGATTAAATACTTAATAAAAACGGTTGGCCCTGAAATTGATAATGCCATGCTGCAACAACGATTTCATACAGGTTTGGTTGCCCGCCATCTAAGTCGGTTAGCTGGCATACCTAAACCTGCAAATTGTTTATAACTTGCTAGCTCTGTTCAGGCAAACCTTTTGGCAAATGCCACACAAACAATGATGCCAAGCGTAATGATAAGCATGATCCAACTGACAGATTCATGTAATAACAATGCCGCCAAACCCAATCCAAATAAAGGTTGTAACAGTTGTAATTGACCCACGGTTGCGATCCCACCATGAGCCAAACCATAATACCAAAAGAAAAATCCAATGAGCATACTAAATAGCGATACATAAAGTAATGCAAACAACGCTGAAAAAGAAAGATGATTAAGGGTTTCGGCTGAATAACTCAAAATCATAATGATGAACATAATGGGTAAAGCAATCGCCAAAGCCCAACAGATCACCTGCCAACCGCCTATTTTTCGAGATAACTTTGCTCCCTCTGCATACCCTAATCCACAGAGAATAATTGCTACAAACATAAATAAAATACCAAGCAACTGGTTAGAATGATGTTCAGAGTTTGGCGTAGCTTGCAAAAAGATATAAAGGAGTACCAATGTACTTCCCAATAATGAAAAAACCCAAAAAATAGCTTTGGGTTTTTCGCCACCGCGAATCACAGCAAAAATTGCGGTACTTAAAGGCAATAATCCCACAAAAACGATTGAGTAGGATGCATTGATATATTGCAATGCCAGTGCAGTGAATAATGGAAAACCAATCACCACACCTAAAGCTACATAGACAAGTCCGATACGATCCTGTCGATCGGGTCGGTTGACCTTGAGATATTTTAATAAAATGACAGCAATCACACCCGCAATCACAGCACGACTGCCTGTTAAGAACCACGGATTCATATCCATAACAGCAATACGGGTCGCAGGCAATGAGCCAGAAAAAATAATAACGCCAACTAAACCACTGCACCAAGCCAAAACTTGCCGATTCATATCCCAATTACTCTTATTTTCATGACTGTATTTATAATTCTGTGTTATGTTTTTGCATAGAGACAATCCAATACAATTTTAAGAAACTGTATTGGATAAAATTCCAGTACAACCAAAATGTGAACGTGTGATAAGCCATGACCAAAATTGAACAGGTAATTGATTACATTGATACGCAATTAAAAAGTCGTCGCTTGACACCCGGTATGCGTTTACCATCAGTCAGAACTTTAGCCAAACAGCTTCATTATTCAGTGTCAACGATTGTTGAAGCTTATGAACGTATGGCATCCATGGGCATTATTGAATCTCGGGCGGGTGCTGGTTTTTATGTCTGTGCGCCACTTGAACCGCTTATTCTTTCAAATATTGAACCTGTTCGAGAAAAAAATCTGGATCCGATATGGATCTCGCGTCGGCTTCTGGAAGCTCCACCCAACTTGATAAAATTGGGATGTGGTTGGTTACCTGACGACTGGATGCCCCATGAAAGTTTACGCAAAGCCATTCGGGATGCATCTAAAAGCCCAATCTATGAGCTTGTAAATTATTCCTCACCTTTAGGTCTATTAGGATTACGTGAATTATTGGCAAGGCGCTTATATAGCAAAGGTATTGAAGTTACACCTGATCAAGTTTTATTAACCGACTCTGGTTCATATTCGATCGATTTGATTTGTCGATTTTTATTAAAGCCAGATGATGTGGTATTAGTTGATGACCCATGTTATTTTAATTTTCGGGCTTTACTCAAAGTCCATCAGGTTAAAATTATTGGTATTCCCTATACACCTCAAGGCCCTGATCTAGAGGCCTTTAAACAGGCGATTGAGCAACATCATCCGCGCCTTTATATCACTAACTCGGGTATTCACAACCCAACTGGTGCCACTCTATCTCAACCGACTGCACATCAATTGGCTTCTTTAATTGAACAAGCCAATATGATTGTGATTGAAGATGATATATTTTCGGATTTTGAAACAGCGCATTCTCCACGATTTAGTGCTTTAGATGGTCTTAAACACAGTATCTATATTGGCAGTTTTTCTAAAACGTTATCAGCTTCAGTGCGTTGTGGCTATATAGTGGCAAAAGCGGAATGGATTGATCATTTAGTTGATTTAAAAGTTGCCACCAGTTTCAGTCATAGTCATTTCTCAGCACAAATATTATATAAAGCGTTAACAGATGGTGGTTATCGTAAACATATGGAACAACTCAAAATTAAGTTATCAGAATCCATGCGAATCACCATCGAAATGCTTGAGAAATTAGAAATAAAGCCGTGGGTCATACCTAAAGCAGGTATTTTTCTCTGGTGTGAATTACCTGCTGATGTTGATATAAAAAAAATGGCTGATGATTGCCATGAAAATGGTGTGATGCTGGCTTTAGGAAGCTCATTTAGTCAATCAGATCGATTCCAGCAATTTTTAAGATTTAATGTTGCACAGTGCATGCACCCAGATATATTTGCTATTTTAGAAAAAGCTATGAACAATGCCCACTCTTAACCAGTCTGATGTTAAGCCTTTTTCTTCTGGGCTTGTCGTAGGTAATCAACATATAATGGACTTGGTTTAGCCAAAACTTGTTTAGCTTGAATTTCTTCGCCACATTCTGAACATGTCAAAATAGGTTTAAAGATTTTCCCGCAATTTTTATGATGATATAACATCGGCGCGCCTGCTCCATCATCCATCCATTTATCGGCCCAATTTGCCATAGACAAAAGAACAGGATAAAGCTCCATTCCTTTTTCAGTCAACCGATATTCAAAACGTTCCTGCCGATCAACATAAGGAGTTTTGACTAATATATCGTGTTCAACTAAACGCTTTAAGCGTTCTGATAATACATGTCGGGTCACCCCTAAATGTGACTGAAAATCATCAAAACGGCGAGTCCCTAAAAAGCAGTTACGCAAAATAAGCATCGTCCAACGATCACCCATAATGGATAACGTTCGAGCGATTGAACATGGCTGTTCACCAATATCATCCCATTTCATCACTGCTCCCCAATATATTTAGCTTATCCTTAATCATACGACTCATTACATAAAAATAGCTAGTCATGATCATATGTTCGATCAATTCACCAGACTATTTTTTGTTGCTAAAACCGTAGTTGAGCAATAATGCTCTTACTTTGGGACTGGTAAAAATAAAACGCTCAAATTGAGTTGCGGTTTTATTTTTTTCACCCTGCGCTGTCAAAGTTATATAGTAATCAATGGGATCATGTGATTTTGCAGGAAAAATCCCTATCATTTTTACTTTTTTGCTGGTTAGGGCATCTGTCTGAAAAGTAATGCCAACCTCACATTTTCCATTTTGAACGGCATTTAAAAGGCTTGTATTGTCCGTATTCTGACTAATCCGTTGCTGTAAATTTGAAAGCCAGCCTAAATAAGTCAAACTTTGTCTGGTATAAAGTCCCAAAGCACTCGTATCTAGTTGAGCCGTACACAAATTTCCTTTGAACACTTGAGCAAAATTAAACTGTTTAGACTGACCAAATGGGATATCCATATTCACAGAAGTAATCGCAACTAATTGATCACTCATCAAGTATTTGGCACGCTTTTTAGTCACCAGCTTGTTTTGATTTAAAGCCTGCACGCTATTTTTATCCGTCGATATATAAAGATCAGCACGACTTGCTTGTTGCATTTGCTTTGCCATTGTCACTGGATCTGCAAATACAGGAGTCACTTTACTGTCAGGATATTGCTGTTGATATAGTTTTATAATATCAGTAAGTGCATTTGTTAAACTTGGTGCTGCATACACGTTTACTTCACCCGCCAAAGTGAAAGAGACCGTGGTGCATAAGCAGCAAAATAGACCAAATTGTTTTAACATGATTAACCTTTATTTTTAAATAAATAGACCATCTACCAACTCACCTGCTTGTATTTGTTTCGCTGCTGGAATACGCACTAAGCAGTTGGTTTGCATAAGATTGCTTAGCATGTGTGATTGTTGCTTGCTTAAAGCACTGACTTCAAGTGTGCTTTGATTAAAAGTTGCAAGCATGCGTAAAAAACGCTCACGGTGATCTGCTTTTAGGTCATGTGTAATCCGCGCTGTAAATCCTGATGGTGATTCACGTTTATTTTGTAAGGCATCTAACAATAGTTTTCCATAGATCTGCATACACACATAGACCGCAGCAGGATTTCCCGGCAATCCCAGTAAATAGCAGTTGTTTTGCTGATGTTCATATTTAGCAAAAAAAAGTGGTTTACCTGGTTTCTGTTTGACTTTCCAAAAAATTTGCTCAAAGCCGACGTCCATTGAACATGGACGCACAAAGTCATAATCCCCGACTGAGACACCACCTGTGGTAATGATCACATCATATTCAGACTTCAAACGTTCAAACAGCGCTGTCACAGAGCTTGCTTGATCTTCAACATGAATCACATGTGCATCTATTCCGTATTGTTTAAGCCAATTTTCCAATAGAGGCCCATTAGCATCAAAGACTTGAGCATTACTTAGGCTATTTGGTGATTGAGCAATCTCATCCCCCGTAACCACCACTGCAACTTTTGGTTGCTGAAATACCGTTACACTCTGAACACCCGCCATACTGAGCGCAGCAAGACTCCCGATATTCATATACTGCCCAGTATCCGCCAAACATTGCCCTTGCTTAACCTCTTCCCCTTTACGGCGAATATCAACTTCTGCTTGCAGACTTTCTACAATCTGGATATTTTGATTATCAATCTTTTTTACAATTTCCTGTCGAGCAATAGTCGTGGTGCCTTCAGGAATTTTTCCACCCGTAAATATACGAGTTGCTTGTCCCTCAGACAAAGCTATGCTGCTTTCCTCACCTGCCCGAATTTCACCAATCAGTTTAAAACTCTGATCTTTTGCATCGGTTTGATTTGAACATAAAGCATAACCATCCACGGCACTTTGATCAAAACTGGGCAAATTCACAGGAGAATAAACGGCTTCAGCCAAATACCTGCTTAGGCTATTTTTTAGTGCAATAGATTCTATAGGCAAAGTTTTGGGCGTATGCAAAATATATTGAATTGCCTCATCTATCGTGATCAAACCTTGTTCATAACCACATGCCGACATTACTCATAACCTCCAGGATGTGGTAAATCACGGCAAACATCAAAAATATGCACAATTGCGGGTAAAAGTGCTGCCATAGATTCTGAAGCGCCACCACGACTTCCCGGTAAAGTCATGACCAAAGAACGATCTATAAATCCTGCAACGCCACGAGACATTGCAGCATAAGGAGTACGGCGCTGACCAAAGGCACGGGCTGCTTCCATTAGACCATCAAGTTTACGTTCGAGTAGAGGTTCTAAGGTATCCACGGTAATATCTCGTTTTCCAATGCCTGTACCCCCCACTGTAATAATACACGCATAGGATTTGCTTAATTCTAAAACCAAATCTTTGAGCTGATCAGACTCATCAGGCAAAATTTGGTAATGAACTGGGGTAAAGCCTGCCTCTGTCAATGTATCAAAAACAGATTTACCAGCAGTATCAGGTTTTTTACCCGCCGCTACGGTATCAGACAATACAATCACAGCAGCAGAAACAGGCTGACGTAATGTCCGTTTGAAATGTGATTTTCCGCCTTTTTTCTTCAGTAACTTACATTGATCTAACACCAGATCTTCGGGTTCACAATGTGGTTTGAGCATATCGTATAACGTTAAACCTGCGATACTAGCGGCCGTTAATGCTTCCATTTCGACCCCAGTCGGTCCGATGGTTTCAACCGTTGTTAAAATTTCTACAAAGTTTTCATGTAACTCATATTCAACTTCGGCACGATAAATAGGCAACGGATGACATAGCGGAATCAATTCATCGGTACGTTTTGCTGCTAAAATCCCTGCGATACGTCCTGTTTTCAGTGCATCGCCCTTTTCAGTATTTCCCTGACGTAATAACTCAATACAGTGCGGTGGCGCATATAGGATCGCTTGAGCTTCGGCAATTCGATAACTTTCAGGTTTCATGCCTACGTTTTTCATTTAAATTTCCGTAAATAACGTTAATGCTAATATTTCAATGTGAATGCTGATGATGTTTATGATGCGCTGAATGGGTATGATTATGCTCGACTGAGTCATGATCTTTACGAATACAACACCCTTCTACAAATTGACTGCTTCCATCTGTATAAAACTCTTCCTTCCAGATAGGGACTTCATGTTTGACTCGCTCTACGGCTTCTTCACAGGCTTGAAAGGCTTCACGGCGATGCGCTGCGTAGGCCACTGCAATAATGGCTGTTCCTCCAATATCCAAAGCACCAATTCGGTGAATGACTCTCACATAAGCCACCCCGTATTTTTGGATAATATCCTGCTCAATCTGTCGAATCATCTTTTCCGCAACTGGTGTATAAGATGTATATTTTAAGGCAGTTACTACTCGCCCTTCATGATGATTACGTACAGTTCCCTGAAAAATACCAATTCCGCCACATTCAGGAAACTCGCTAATCGAATCAAAACTGTCCAAACTTAAATCTTGTGACTGTACCCGCTGAAACTCTTTCATCTCAACCTCCAGCCACAGGTGATAAAAGCACTAACGTACAATCATGTTTTAACGTGGTTTGACGCGGAATAATATCCTCACCAATTGCACAGGCACATCGTTCCAAGGCCTTTTCTGCTTGTGGATATTGCTGGCTGATTTGATCTAGCACATCGCCGACCAAAATTTCAGTTGGATAATCCAATACTAATTGCGGAGGAAGTTGGCGCTCAATCGCACCATAAGCGTCAATTGTGACCTGAATACCCGACATGGTTATCCTCCTAACATGTGCATACTAATTTTGCGGGGTTGTTGATTTTGTGTTTGCTGGTTGAGGCTATGAAAACCTTTGGCTTTATGCCAGATATAAGTTGAAGTTTGCTGATACAACGCTTGATTCGCTACCTGCCTGATCACTTCATCCTTTTCAGTAACCAATTGATCCAGTAAAGGTTTAAGCATAAGACCCTGCCTTGCAAATAAGCAGTTATATAGCTCCCCTTGAGCCGTTAGACGGATACGATCACATTCACCACAAAAAGAATGGCTAATGGTGGAAATAATTCCGACATCATATTCATCATTTAGGCGATATAATCTGGCGGGTTCATGTTCTTGTTGTAATTCTTGAATTTGAAACTGACTGGATAAGGTATTAAGAATATCCTGTTCAGTAACCACATCGGCTTGTGTCCAGTGTTGATCACCATCTAACGGCATAAACTCAATAAATCGAAGTGGAATCTTATGCTGCTTTGCCCAGTTGACCATCGGTAAAATTTGGTCATCATTTTTACCTTTCATCAACACAGTATTAATTTTAAAGGGTAAACCCACGTCTTGTACCGCTGCAATTCCATCTAACACGGGTTTTAATTTTTTCTTGGTTAGAAATAAGAATTGTTCGGGATCAAGACTGTCCAGACTGATATTGAGATCATCCAGACCTGCAAGTTTTAATTCATGTGCATATTTTTTCAAATAGTGCGCATTGGTTGTGATTGAAATTCGTTTTAAACCTTTAACTCTGAGTTTTTGTAAATCACGGATAAAGTGAACCACTCCTAAACGCATAAGGGGTTCTCCCCCTGTGATACGGATTTTTTCGATTCCGTTTTGCACCATAAAATCACAGAATTGATACAGTGCTTCGAAACTCAGTAAATCTTGTTTTTTCATCCACTCTGGATGTTCAGGCATACAATACATACATTTGAAATTGCAACGATCCGTAACGGAAATTCGAAGTTTCCGTTTATTGCGCCCATATTGATCCTGAAAAATCGATGGGTTTAACGAAACGATTCCATTCATGTATTTATACTCTTGTCATCGTGTGAACGCATTGATTATCTCATGATTGATGAACAAATCAGGTTTATACTTTGTGTCACTTAAACCGCTATAAGTAATAAAGTATTCCATTGTTATGCCAGATAATTCAATTGCTTATATTGCTGTAATTCATCCAATGAATTAATACTATGAAAAAATAATCGATGTTTACGGAAATATGCAACCTGCGCATGTAAATCTTTTCGACATTTATTTAAACTCAGTTGATTTTCAAGTAAATGCTGTTGCAAAACTGTGCAACTTTCTCGTTTCATCAAACAAAACGGATAAAGCGCATCTCCATTGATATTCACATAAGACATCAAGGCATGTTGATCCTGAAGTAAGGTATCATGCAGTGTTTGCAGCACTTTAGTGGGAATGTAAGTTACATCGCAAGGAATAAACAATACATAATTCGCCTGTACATGCGACCACGCACTTTTCAGTCCCATCAATGGCCCTAAAAAACCGGCTTGATCATCTGCATAGCATTGAATATTTGGAATAATCTGCTGATATAGCCGAGTATCTCGGTGGCTGTTGATCCAGACTTTACCCACCTGACCTTTAAACGTGTTGTAAATTTTTAAAAGCTGCATTTGATCATCAAAAGTTTGCAATAACTTATTGACACCATTCATGCGTCTTGCCTGACCACCCGCCAAAATGACCAAGTCTGTAAGAGGATATTTTTTCATATTTCAGCCTCCTGCTGACAACTTTTAATCAAACCACGAATTTCAGGTAAACACGAACCACAGTTTCCACCCGCTTTTAAACAGGCGGTGACTTGTTTTTCATGAGTAATATTTTGCGTTTTAATGGCTTCAATAATCTTATTTTTACCGACTTTAAAGCAACTACATACCAATGGTCCATCGCTATTGGTAGCTGAAATTGACGTACCCGCCAGTAAAGCCTTACGGTGTAATGCACTTAAACGCTCACGCTTAAACAAACCTGCCACCCAATCCCGATCAGGTAACAAATCTGCTGGTGCGATATATAAACTAGCAATTAAGATGCCATCTTGCAAAATAACACTATGACTAAGTTGTGATGATCGATCTTCAAGGCTTAACCATTCATATGTTTCATCAATAAACGGTAAAAAGTTTTTTAAATTATTTTGCGTTTGATCAAAACTTTGACGAGCCGCAATTTCATAACGAAAGGCTTTTGTCGTTTTAATTTTTGCCCACCACGCGCATTGTTGCAAAGAAGTCTGAATATGTTGCTCAACACCTTCACGGACGTATAACACGCCCTGCCAAGTGGTATGAAATGTTTGAATTGCAACTGGGGTATGTTTAAATTCAGGCTCACCAGAGATTGCATCGACCACTGGATTGACGACTTTACCAATACGGGCATCTGAAGCCACTTGTTCTGTCCAATGAATCGGTGCAAAAATTTGACCACGGCGTACACCTTGATCAAGTGTTACACGCAATACGCAACTGCCCCATTCTGAACGGACTTCAACTAAGGCTTTATCTTGAATACCAAATTTTAGGGCGTCATTGGGATGGATTTCACAAAATGGTTCAGCACGGTGCGTGGTGAGATTGGCAGATAAACCTGTTCGGGTCATGGTATGCCACTGGTCACGAATACGACCTGTATTCAAAATCAAAGGATAATCTTCTGAAATCGTATGGACAGGATCAATAGCAAGGGTTGCGATCAGTTTTGCCTTTTTGTTTTTATGGCTAAAGTCACCTCGATCAAATAATTGCTCAACAGCAAAATTTTGAGCTTTTTCCCACACTGGCCATTGTGTGGGTGGCAGTTGGTGATATTCCTCTACACTTAAATTCATTAAACCTTTTAAGTTGAAATAACGAAAATGTTCAACTTGATCACGTTGTTCGATACTGGCATTTTGATAAGCTGACAAAGCGGCATGTTCATTAAAAATGTCACAGGCATTGCTAAAATCAAAACCTGAAAAACCGAGTTTCTTGGCAACTTCACAAACTGCCCACCAATCCGCTTTGGCTTGTTTAGGTGAATCTAAAAATGCACGTTGCCGTGAAATACGGCGTTCCGAATTGGTGACGGTGCCATCTTTTTCGCCCCATCCTAAAGCAGGAAGCAATACATCTGCATATGCTGTGGTATCGGTTTGGGCACAAATATCAGAAATTACCACAAACTCACATTTTTCTAATGCACGTTTAACTTGCTCTGCATCAGGTAAACTTACGACAGGATTGGTTGCCATAATCCAGACGGCTTTGATCTTTCCACTTTCTATGGCCTGAAATAAATCAACCGCTTTTAAACCCGTTTGTGTTGCAATGGTTGGACTCTTCCAAAAATTTTGTACCAGATGTTGATGTGATGGATTATCAATATCCAGATGCGCGGCCAACATATTTGCAAGACCACCCACTTCACGCCCGCCCATGGCATTGGGTTGACCTGTCATTGAAAACGGCGCTGCACCTAATTTTCCAATTTTTCCAGTGAGTAAATGACAATTGATAATGCTATTGGCTTTATTCACCCCTTGAGAAGATTGATTGACACCCATCGAAAATAGCGTCATCACTTTTTCAGTCTGGGCAAACTTATCAAAAAATAATTGTAATTTTTCTGCTGAAATTCCTGTACGTTTTACTAGTTCATGAATATCTTGTTCGCTTTCACTGGCAGCTAACAGTGCTTCAAGACCTTCGGTATGTTTTTCAACAAATTGATGATCAACATGATTATTTTGATATAAATACTGAAATAAACCATTAAATAACGCTACATCCTGACCGGGTAAAATCGGCAAATGTAAATCCGCTTGCTCACAGGTACTGGTAAAACGAGGATCGACCACTACTACAAATAAATCTGGATTTTTACTTTTGGCTTGCATGATGCGTTGATACAACACTGGATGACACCATGCCGTATTGGAACCAACTAAAACCACCATATCGGTATGTTCAAAGTCTTCATAACTGGCAGGAACAATATCCTCACCAAAAGCACGTTTATGTGCCGCAACCGCAGATGACATGCATAAACGCGAATTGGTATCGATATTGGCGGTGCCTAAATAGCCTTTAACGAATTTATTCACCACATAATAATCTTCTGTCAGTAGCTGCCCTGAGACATAAAAGGCAATACTGTCACGCCCATATTGATCTATACAATGTTGGAACTGGGTCGCGATTTTCTCAATTGCGGCCTCCCATGTCGTGACTTGACGATGATCGTTACGACCCAACATAGGCTCCAATACCCGAGTTTCTAAACCCAATGTATCGGCCAGATTGCTGCCTTTAATGCAAAGACGTCCAAAGTTTGAAGGGTGATCGATATCACCTGCCACTTTTACCATAGTGCCGTGCACTTTATGTTGGACATTGACATCTACACCACAGCCAACACCACAATAGGGACATGTTGTTTTTGTAATAATGGTTTCTGCTTGATCGGAGCGACTGTGTTCTAAATTTTGAATACTGTTCATGACTGCTCCTTTTACCCAATTTACTTATACCACATACACACTAATTTTGGCTTAGAAGCCATTGATCCTAAGCCAAGATGAATCAACTCACCTTTTTCATTGCAAAATCCTTACCAAATAACAGCTTGTTTCTAAAGGTAGAAACAGGTGTTTGATCTGCAATCAACTCGGCATACCACATGCCATCTTCGGTGTCACCAAACAGAACTGCGCCAATCACTTTGTCTTTTTGGATGATAATACGCTTATAAATTTGACGTTTATCATCATTCAAAATGATGTCTTCAAAATCTTCCTTGCTTATTGAAGATGCATCGCTCTGTTCTAAATCAATACGACCTGCCGAGAACACATCCACACCACTGACCTTTAATTGAGTGGGAACAGTTGGTGATTTGAAAGTCAAACTGCCATGTTCAGCCAAATGCGTTGCACAAATAAACGCTTGTCCCCAAAGTGGCTCAACCAAACCAAAAGTCTGGTTACGATGCTCAATACATTCACCTACTGCATAAATACTTGGGTCAAAGGTTTGCATGGTGTCATTGACCAAAATACCGCGATGACAACGCAACCCTGCACTTTGCGCCAAAGCGATATTGGGACGAATCCCCACCGCAAAAATCACCAAATCTGCATCAAGAATTGTTCCGTCTTTTAAACGAACCTGATTGACATGACCATCCTTGCCAAGTAAAGCTTCCGTGTTGGCTTCTGTGATGATCTGGATCCCTTTTTGTTCGATGCTATGACGTAACATTTCACTAGCACGTTTATCCAATTGACGATCCATAATTCGATCCATCAAATGTAATACGGTCACATTCATACCACGTTGTTTCAAACCATAAGCGGCTTCAAGCCCTAACAGTCCACCACCAATCACCACTGCATTTTTCTTGGTTTCGCAATATTTAATCATGGTATTTACATCATAAATATCACGAAAGCTGATCACACCGTTCAAATCTGTCCCTTGAACAGGCGGAATAAAAGGTTTTGAACCTGTGGCAATGATCAAGCGATCATAATCAATACGCTCACCTTTCTCAGTGTGGACGACTTTTCGGGTACGATCAATCTTGAACGCAGGATCCTGAGCAATAAATTTAATACCTTTATCGCTATACCATGCATGCGGATGCAGCATAATATCTTCAATGGTTTTCTCGCCTGATAACACAGGCGATAGCATGATACGGTTATAATTTCCCCAAGGCTCTTCACCAATCACGGTCACTTCATAACGCTCTGGTGCCATGTCCAATAAATCTTCGAGACAACGCATTCCTGCTAAACCATTCCCAATCAAAACCAGTTTTAGCTTTTCTTGGGTAATGCCATTATTGGTAATATAGGTTTTTTGAGGAACTGTGCCGACCCAAACCCGACCACTTTCAATTTTGGTTGGAAAAACTAGAAGTTTCTGGTCTTTATCTTCCAGACAGCGTCCTGTCGCTAAACTAAAATGTTGCTTGTAAATCGGCGATGCAATCACCCGCTCACCTTGTAAGTCACCAATAATGCCTCGACACATGACATTGGCTTGGCTGAATGGGTCTTTGTTGCTGAGTGCATAGATCCGCTTTTCATGACCTACACGAAATAGCGCTACCGATTGACCTTCAACAAGGGCACCTACCCCTGTATTAGGTGTAATGTCATCCAGATTGCATACATCGATCCATTGATTTTCTGGAAGCATATTCATGTCTTTTAGATTTGTCATTTCTATTCTCCTTATGCTTCAACCATTGGAATACGATCTTCTGAACGCTCTGCATCATTCAAAGGGCGAATCTGATCGCGAACGTTAGTAAATTGAATATGTGGATCGGCTTGTTGATCTGCACTGGCATTAATATAAGTTTGGAAGCGTTTACGGATTTCAGGATCTTCAACTGCGGTACGCCATTCATCCTGATAAGTTCCTACGACGTGGCTCATACGGCGTTCAAGCTCTTCAGCCAATCCTAATGAATCATTGACGATGACCGATTTGAGATAATCCAGACCACCTTCCATATTGTCACGCCACACGCTGGTGCGTTGTAAACGATCTGCGGTTTGGATATAGAACATAAAGAAACGGTCGATATAACGAATCAGGGTTTCGGTATCAAGATCAGAAGCCAACAATTCGGCATGACGTGGTTTCATCCCACCATTCCCACACACATAAAGATTCCAACCTTTTTCGGTCGCAATGACACCAACATCTTTGCCCTGCGCCTCAGCACATTCACGGGTACAACCTGAAACTGCCATTTTTAGCTTATGTGGAGAACGTAAGCCTTTATAACGATTTTCCAGTTCAATCGCCAAACCCACAGAATCATCTACACCATAACGACACCATGTACTACCCACACATGATTTCACAGTACGCAATGATTTGCCGTAAGCATGACCCGACTCAAAACCTGCTGCGTTGAGCTCTTCCCAAATAAACGGTAATTGATGAATTTGCGCGCCAAATAAATCAACACGCTGACCGCCTGTGATTTTGGTATACAGGTTGTATTTTTTGGCGATTTGACCGACGGCGATTAAACCATCTGGTGTGACTTCACCGCCTGCCATACGTGGTACGACAGAATAAGAACCATCTTTTTGAATATTACCCAGATAATAATCGTTACTGTCCTGTAGACCCGCATGACTTGGTTTTAGTACAAAGTCATTCCAGCATGAAGCTAAGATATTTGCAGCAGTCGGTTTACAAATATCGCAGCCTAAACCATGACCATGTTGTTGAATGAGATCATCAAAGGTTTTAATTTCATTGACACGAACCAAGTGATACAACTCTTGGCGCGAGTATGGAAAATGTTCACAAATGTGGTTATTGACGGTTACACCTTGACGTTGTAACTCAGACTTTAACACTTGTGTGACCAGTGGCGCACATCCCCCACAAGCTGTTGCAGCTTTGGTACATTTTTTCAAAGCACCTAAGGACGTTGAACCATCAGCAATTGCCTGACAAATATCAGCCTTAGAGACGTTGTTACATGAACAAATGGTGGCGCTATCAGGCAATAAATCCACACCACTCCCACCTGCTTTTGCACCTGAATCAGCAAAACCCGGCATGATCAAACTTTCAGGCATTTCTGGAAGAGCCAGACCATTTAGCATCATTTGCAGCAGATCATTGTATTCTTTGGCGTCACCGACTAAGACTGCGCCCAATAACTTGGTTTTGTCTGCATCAACCACGATCTTTTTATAAATCAAGGCATCTTCGTCAGCATAAAAATAGCTGAGCGAATTAGGTGTCATGCCATGCGCATCCCCCACCGATGCCACATCGACACCCATCAACTTCAACTTGGTGCTCATATCTGCACCAGCAAAGCAATGAGTTTCTTCCGCCAGAATATGTTTTGCTGCAATCCGTGCCATGTCATAGCCCGGTGCAACTAAACCAAAGATTTTATTGTCCCAAAGCGCACATTCACCAATCGCATAAATATTGTCATCTGAGGTTTGACAATAATCATTGATTTTAATCCCGCCACGTTCGCCAATCGCCAATCCACTTAAACGCGCCAGTTCATCACGCGGGCGAATTCCCGCAGAAAATAAAATAATATCGGTTTCAAGTTCGCTACCATCGGCAAACTTCATGATGTGATGATGTGTTGTACCATCTTCAATACATTGAGTGGCTTTTTGGGTATGAACTTTTACCCCCAGATTTTCAATCTTACGACGTAGAACCTTGCCACCTAAGTCATCAATTTGTACCGCCATCAAACGCGGTGCAAACTCGACCACATGGGTTTCCAAGTTTAAATCTCGTAAGGCTTTGGCAGCTTCTAAACCCAGCAAACCACCACCGATTACCACGCCTGATTTGGCATTTAAGCTTGCAGCACGAATCGCATCCAAATCTTCAATGGTACGATAAACAAAACAGTTTTGACGATCATTGCCCGAAATTGGCGGTACAAAAGCGTATGAGCCAGTTGCTAAAACCAATTTATCGTAGTGAATCACATCACCCAAATTGGTGGTAATGGTTTGTGCAGCAGTATCAATAGCAACAGCTTTAGTATTGAGCCGTAAATCGATACCATGTGCATCAGCAAAGTCAAAACGTGCCAATGATAAGTCTTTCGCTGATTTTCCTGAGAAGTATTCAGTCAAATGTACGCGGTCATAGGCAATACGTGGTTCTTCAGCAAGAATAGTAATTTCTAATTCGTCATCTGCTTTTTCTAAAATGGCTTCGATGAATTTGTGGCCGACCATACCGTGACCAATCATAACGAGTTTCATGGGCTGTCTCCTGAGAATGATGTCAAATTTGTTTGAAATGCTTTAAGAAGCAAGGTTGTTACGTTCAAGAACGGCCTGTTCAAATAGGCGTTGTTCTTTGACCTTATGCTCAGTCGAGAAACGAATCAGCATCACAAACCCTGCGGCAATAACCACCAAGCCACCCAGCACCATCAAACAGGTTTGAATATCCAACATTCCTTTAAGTAGAAAACCTGCTGCAACCGCACCCACATTGCCACCTGCACCAATAATTCCAGCTACACCACCTAAAGCGTCACGATCTATAAACGGCACTAACGCATAGGTTGCACCACAAGCCATATGTGTAAATAAAGCAAATACTGTCATCGCGATAATCGCCAGCATTGCACTATTCATTTGAGAGAATAAAATCAGAAATAACCCTTCACCTAAAATCATCACAAATAACACTTTAGTACGACCATCCAGACCTTTTCTAAGGGCAACTTTATCTGAGACAATCCCACCCAAAGCACGTGCAAATAAAGCCAGCAAACCAAAGATCCCTGCGGCAAAACCAGCCTCTTTTAGACTAAAACTAAAGTTATTGACGTAATACATCGCGATAATGTTATGAATGAAAATTTCAATACCGAAACAAGCAGCGTAGGCACCAAACAAAATCCAGACCCGATAGTTACGTGCTGCATGCATCAAAATTGCCACACCGCCTTTTTTATCACTTCCAATTTGAACACCTTGCGCACGCAATTCAGCAAAATTACCTTGTGGAGCATCTTGTGTAAGTTTCCAGTACAAAATACCGACGATCACCATCATAATGCCAGGTACTAACAGCGCAATTCTCCAGCCCATTGCTTGCTCGACGCCGAACATCACTAAAGCCGAGAGCAATAATGGCATAATCGCTTGAGTTGCACCGCCGCCTGCATTTCCCCAACCCGCAGAAGCCGCATTGGCCGTACCAACGACGTTCGGTGCAAACATAATACTGGTATGGTATTGAGTAATGACGAAACTTGCACCAATGGCACCAATCAGTAAGCGGAAGAATAAAAAGGATTCATAACTATTGGATGCGGCAACCCCAAACACAGGAATACTGCCGATCAATAACAAAGCGGTATAGGTTTTACGTGGTCCGTATTTATCACATAAAGGCCCCACAATTAAGCGCACTAAAATCGTAATTGCGACGGCGGCAATATTGATATTGGCAATCTGGTCTTTGGTCAGATGAAATTCACCTGCAATGACTGGCATAAGCGGTGCGCAAGCAAACCACGCAAAAAAGCAGACAAAAAAAGCGAGCCAACTCATATGGAAGGCTCGCATCGCTGGAACACTAAAATTGAATAGGTTTATTTTAGTCGCTTTTTTTGCTGTTAAATCTAAATTTGAAGACATCGCCTTCTCTCCTGAACTGAACGTAATATGGGCTGTACAGCTAATGCTGCATTGGCAATCGATCAGAACGGACGTCGTTGGCCGTCTTACAAATTTTCAATTTGAGTCGTCTTTGACTCATTAAAGATAGAGCAAGTGTTGTGCCAATTTTTAAAATAAAAGTATAAATATTTTTAAGAATTTGAAATATATAAACAAAATTTAAATTTTTAAACTATGAATTTCGTTAAACTTTAAAGCGTAATAATTTCATTAAGTAGATTGTGTCTCAGATTATTGCATCAAAATGATTCTGTTTTGCGCTATAAAAGGTCAAACTGATTTAAAAACTATATAAAATTGTTTTTAAATCGCTTCTTTTATGTGTGGCATCGATTTTGCTAACAATTTTTTAATCTATTTCGCTTACAATATGTTAAGCGATCAATCTTCATATTCGATATCTTATGTCAAAACTAAAAATTGCACTGATTGATGATGATTTTGAACGTGCTGAATTTGTTCAGCAGAATTTACGCGCGCATGATTTTGATGTAGTTGCCTGTTTAACACTTGAACACATAAACGACTTTCAACTTGAACAATTACAAGCCGATGTGATTCTTCTAGACATGGATCATCCACATCGTGATTTGATCGAGAGTTGCGTCAGTCATTTTGATTTACCTACTGTTCTCTTTACCAAAAATACCCATAAAGATACGATCAAACAGGCGATTGCAGCAGGTGTAACCGCATATATTGTGGATGGTATTGATCCTGCTCGTTTAGACACTATTTTAGAAATTTCGATCGAACAATATAAAAAACATAAGCAGCTTGAAAGTGATCTTAAAGAAACCAAACTTAAATTGGCAGATCGCAAAGATATTGAAAAAGCTAAAGTATTATTAATGCAATTACATCATCTTGCTGAAGATACTGCTTTTCAGTTACTCAGAAAAAATGCCATGAGTCATCGTATTACGATGGGTGATATGGCACGACGGTTGATTGATGCGCAACAATTACTTCACCACCCATTGAAGGAGGATTGAATGAACCCGCTTGAAAAAACTAAAATCCAGCTCGGTTATATTCCTCTTTTGGACTGTATTGCACTACTTTGGGCCAAACAACGCGGTTTTTTTGAAGAATTTGGTTTGGATGTGACACTGGTCAAAGAAGCATCATGGGCAAGTTTACGGGATCGTCTCGCTTTTGGGGTATTGGATGCAGCACATTGTTTATCAGCCATGTTGCCTGCCGCTGCAATTGCGGATGACCAAATTGGCATACCACTCAAAACACCTTTAGTTTTAAGTATTAATCGTGCATATATCAGTTTAAGTCAAAGTTTAAGTTATACCCTTTCTATTCAAAGCACTGATTCTGCCCAAATCACGGCACAAAAGTTAGTAAAGCATATACATCAACAACGACCTGTCTCCTTAGCACATGTATTTAAGCACTCGATTCATCATTATTGTCTACGCGAATGGCTGGCTTTAGCTGATGAAAACTTGGCTCATGATATTATGTTGAAAACGCTGCCACCGCCTTATTTGGTAGAAGCGCTTTCATCTGGTCATATTGAAGGTTTCTGCGTTGGAGAACCATGGAACACACAAGGTGAAATAGAAGGTGTTGGTCAAATTGTCGCATCGAGTCGTGACGTTATTCCTGCTATTGCTGATAAAGTTTTAGCCGTGACTGAAGAATGGGCACTTAAATATCCAAATAGCTTAACAGCACTGACTGCCGCCGTGATTAAAGCGCAAAAAGAGTTGGAAACTCTAGAAAATTTTGAACCCGTTTGGCAGTTGTTAAGCGAATTTAATATTATCCGTTTTGAATGTTCACCGCAGGTTCATGTCCATCAGTACTATGCCATTGAATCCATTATTCGACATTTTGTAGAGGACTCAGCTTCACCCAATATTGAACACTTTGTCTGGCTTTTTGAACAAATGTACAAATGGAATCATCCAGTGAATGATTCAACGGTGGATCAGTCATTGATTAAACAATTTAGTCAAAAGTGTATCGATGATGCAACCTTTCAACGAGCACTTGCATATATTTAAAATTTAGTCTTGCTCTAAATGCAGTAATAAAATCCGTCGCATTTCATTGATTGCAGAAGTGGTCATTTGTACATAATGATCACCACGAATAATTTTTTCTGAGCTAGTACCTTCTAGATGTGAACTGCGATACGGCACGATGCCGTCATTCATAAATGAAGGTAATTCTGAATGCGTTACATTACCCATAATAGAATGATACTTGACTGATTGTGCAGGCATTACATTTTGAGTGAGAAGCATAAAATCTGAGTTTTCACTGAGATTACTTGCTCCATTTTCAATTAAGCCTCGATGCCGTACTGTTTTGGTTTTATCCAGTAAGGAATCAGATTGTACATTTTCAAAAAATTCGTTGGGAATTTTAATGATATTCCGTGCTAAACGGGTGAACCAACGATCTGCATAATTTGTTCCACGATGTGGAGCTGCAATAAAAATCGCACGAGAAAAGTTTGGAATTGCTTTAAAGACAAATCGCTCACGAATCACTGGATGCTGATTCAACATAGCAGATTGTGATTTGGACATTTTGGCAATCGCGGCATCCGAAATATCTTGATTACTCACCAGTAATCGACTGATCACGCCGCCCATACTGTGTCCGATCAGCACAGCATGTTGTACAGGAGGATTATTTATCTCAATATTTTGAAAGGCTTGTGTCAATAAGGTATAAATCTGATAGCGACTTTCAAAAATCGGCATATTGGTTGAATAAAAAATCTGCCAGACTTGATAGTGATCACGAAGCTCCTGATCGCCCATAATATCATTGGTTAAAGAAACCCAAGCCTCTGGACTGCTGGCTAAACCATGAATAAAAACAATTACTTTTTTATTTGGATTGTATGGTTCCAGCATGTATAAATGTGGCATTAACAAGTCATTTTCTTTATTAAGCAATGTCCAATAACCCGCTTTACCCAAATGATTTTGCGCGAGCCAATAGCCAAATGGCGCTGAATAATTTGCTGTTAACGTATAATCTGCCTGATTCACCTCAACTTGATGATAGAGATAAGGATCGATCAAGCGAATTTTAAAGTTAGTATTTTGAGTATCGTAAGCAATACGTTCATCTTCAGGCACCATCAAAGCGCTCAATGGCAATACTTTGGGAGCATGAATATTAGGAGAAAGTGAGTTTTGATAAAACGAGACTGGATCTAAAATAAAACCGTTATTTTTATAATGTTCTGCAAATTCAATCACAAACTCCGCACCTAAACCATCTGTACGGTTTACGGTATGAAAACCTGAAAAATTCATATTGTAGCTAGATTTTAGTTTCGCAATACGATGATCTTTTAGATGTGGAAACTGCGAGGTATCAATTTTGTATTGGTGACCTGCAATCGAAATGCTATCAGGAATATAGCTTTGTGGATGAAGCTCAGAATATCGAGACAATAATCTTGAAAGTGCAACATTGTAAAAAATACGAACCTGATTCTGACGATAGTCAAAAGCACGATGTGAAGGTGTATTTGTTGATGCAAATAAATAATGATAGCTATGCCTTAAACTTTGATCAAGATAGCGCAATTCTTGATCACTACATTGAGATGCTTTTGTCAGCTGACATTGCGACTCTAATTCAAGCGCTTTTGCTAAATAAAGCTCACTTAACGCCGCATGGTAGGCATCTTTATCATGCGAGTGAATACCATCGACTGCTTTTAAGCACTGATAAAATTCCGCCAAACATTTTTTTTGATTAAAATTCGTCAAGTAAATAATGTTCGCCGTTGCCGAACTTAAGTGCTGACTGGTTAATATACTCGTCATCTTATCATCTAAAGACTGACTCAGTTGATTTTCACGTAATTGAACCAATTGACAGCCTGAACTTATCATTGTCACTATGACAAAACTTATTTTAGCTAGATGAATCACACAGTCACGCATGCTTTTTTTCCCAAATCAGCGCGAGTTTATGAAATGGATGCTGAATTGACGCTGTAAAAACTCGGGTCCAAATTGATCATAAAGCTCAAGATCAAGATTTGAACTTTTGATTGTCTGACCAAAATTTAAAGGATCTAAATATGCGCAAATTTTTCATAACGTTCAATACTTAAATCATCTGCCTGAATCTGTGGCGTTCGATTTGAGATCAAATCGGCTAAAAGTTTGGCAGAACCACAAGACATCGTCCAGCCGAGTGTGCCGTGTCCAGTATTGGTAAATAAATTGGAATATTTAGTTTTACCTACAATGGGTGTGCCATCTGGTGTTGCAGGTCGCAGTCCTGTCCAGAAACTTGCCTGATCTAAATCACTGGCATACGGAAATAATTGATGTAAAACCATCTTGAGCGTATCTTCACGCGAAGTATCCAAAGAGCGATCAAAACCATTAATTTCCGCCATGCCACCTACACGAATACGATCGTCAAAACGGGTTAAAGCGATTTTATAACTCTCATCTAAAATGGTCGAGACTGGAGACATAGCTGCATCAATGATGGGCGTGGTAATCGAATAGCCTTTTAGTGGATAAACAGGCGCAAAAATCCCAATCTGTTTTAGCATTTCATGACTATAACTTCCGAGAGCCATCACATAGGCATCGCCTTTGATTCTCTGACCATTTTGCAAAACAACTGCACTAATTTGATCAGCGTCTTTTTCAAGATAATCTATGCTGTGGTTAAACAAAAACTGTACGCCTTGCTTTTGCGCAAGTTCTGCCAGCTCTACAGTGAATTTTTGACAATCACCTGTTTGATCATTAGGTAAACGCAACCCACCAACAAAATCAACGGTTGCTTTGGCTAATGCAGGCTCAGCCTGAATTACGCCCTGTTTATCCAACAATTGATAAGGTACACCTTCTTCTTTCAGGACTTGAGTATCTTTTTCGGCTGAATCCAATTGCTGTTGTTTTCTAAAGAGTTGTAATGTTCCCAACTGGCGCTCATCAAAATGGATACCTGTTTCATGACGTAACTCATCCAAACAGTCACGGCTATATTCTGAAATTCTGACCATGCGTTCTTTATTAATTTGATAACGATGGATATTACACTCCGCCAGCATCCGTACCATCCAGTGATACTGGTACATATCCCCTGTGATTTTAATCGTTAATGGTGCGTGATGCTGAAACATCCATTTAAATGCTTTTAGTGGCACACCCGGCGCAGCCCACGGTGAGGCATATCCTGGTGAAATTTGTCCTGCATTGGCAAAGCTGGTTTCCAAAGCTACGCCCGGCTGTCGGTCAATCACGGTGACTTCATGCCCTGCCTGTTTCAAATAATATGCGGAAGTAGTTCCAATAACGCCTGCACCTAACACGATAATATGCATACAAGGCCTGCTTTTTTATCAATTGAATGGAATCAGTTGTTCTATATTTTAATAAGTAAAAGGCAATAAAATGGTTAAAGTTTAAATATAGAATATTTTTAAATTAATTCTGAATAAAGCAGATGACAAGCCGTGTTGTGTGAACGCTTGTCAATCATGATTACAATTCAGTTTCTTATTTAGATAGCTTACAAGACGTGTTGTGATGCCAGTATCAAACGTGCCAATTCTAGGTCATCTGTATAAGTGATTTTGATATTATCTGAGCGTCCTTGTACCACATCGACTGAAATACCCGCATGCTCAAGTGCACTGGCCTCATCTGTGATATTGATGCGATCATTTAATGCTTTTTCAATGGCATCACGAAGCACACCCAGTTTCGCCATTTGTGGTGTTTGGGCTTGCCATAAATGATCACGACTCACCGTGTTTTGAATATGTTGATCTGTGGCAAATTTTAAAGTGTCACGTACAGGAATTGCCAAGATAGCAGCAGTATCACGCTCAACACAGTAATCTGCCAATTCTTTTAAATTTTCAGCACTTACACATGGACGTGCAGCATCATGCACCAAGACATAATCATCATCCGATGCAATCTGAGCCAAATAACGCAAAGCATTTAAAACGGAATGCACACGCTCAGCACCGCCCAGACAAAAATGTGCTTTTTCAGATGCAGCGAAGTTTAAATTTTTAGCCACTGTATCTTGTGCACCAATCGCCAATACATAACCTTGTAAAGATAATGCATTTAGCCGATCGATCGTATGCTCAAGTACCGTTCGATCTTGAATCGTTTGATATTGTTTAAGCTCAGTTTTAGAAAAACGACTTCCTGAACCCGCAGCAGGAATCACTGCCCACAATTTAATCTGGGACATCTGGATTTGGTGGGGTTTCATTGGTTTGCATGTCGACTTTTGCATTTGGATCAATATAAATCGGTTTGTAATGGGTACTGATGGTACTCATTTGTACAAAAGTCTCACGAGGCTTAATCAGACCTAAATCTAAACGCGCATGTTCCTCAATGGCTTCACTACCATTTTTAAGATCAAACACTTCTGCCGCTAAAATACGGTTTCTTTCTTTCAATTCTTCGTTTATTTCAGCTTGTTGTGTAATTTGCTGACGTAAAGTTTGGTGAGCAAAGTAACCACCTTCTCCCCACCAGAAACTGTACTGAAAACTCGCCACCAGAACAATGGCGAGTAACAGTATCAATTTGCTCGAAGTCGATTTAAATACTTCTAACATAGCATCCAAAGATTAGTTTAAACCCTTGAACTCAGCTTTACCGCGATATGCAGCATGAGTCAATTCTTCAATACGAAGTAATTGGTTATATTTTGCTACACGGTCAGAACGGCAAAGTGAACCCGTCTTAATTTGACCAGCTGCGGTACCCACTGCTAAATCAGCAATGGTTGAATCTTCTGTTTCACCAGAACGATGTGAAATCACGGTGCTATAGCCATTCGCTTTAGCAAGATAGATCGCATCTAAAGTTTCAGTCAAAGTACCAATTTGGTTATATTTGATCAGGATCGAATTACCCACTTTCTCATCAATACCGCGTTGTAAAATCTTTGGATTGGTTACAAACAGATCATCACCGACCAATTGGATTTTATCACCCAAAATCGAAGTCAAATAGCTCCAACCTTCCCAGTCAGATTCATCTAAACCATCTTCGATCGAGATAATTGGATATTGACTTACAAGACCAGCTAAATAGTCAGAGAACTGGTTGCTTGTGAAAGCTTTATTGCCTTCACCTGCCAGAATATATTGACCATTTTTATAAAATTCAGACGATGCACAATCAAGTGCCAGCATAATGTCAGAACCCGCTTTGTAACCCGTTTGACCAATTGCTTCAAGAATCACCGTGATGGCTTCTTCATTTGAACGCAAGTTCGGAGCAAAACCACCTTCATCACCTACAGCAGTGTTTAAACCTTTTTTGTTTAAAACTGATTTTAAGGAATGGAAGATTTCAGCACCCGCACGTAATGCTTCAGCAAATGAAGTGAAACCCACTGGCTCAATCATAAACTCTTGAATATCAACATTGTTGTCTGCATGTGAACCACCATTGATGATGTTCATCATAGGTACAGGCATAGTCAAAGTGGTTTGACCACGTAAATCTGCGATATATTGGAAAAGAGGAATTTTCTTTTCAGTAGCAGCCGCACGTGCAGCCGCCAAAGAAACTGCTAAAGTTGCGTTAGCACCTAATTTTTCTTTGTTTTCAGTACCATCAAGCGTGATCATCGTGTTATCGATGTCTTTTTGTTCAAATACTGATTTACCCACTAAAGCATCACGGATAATCGTATTTACGTTATTCACCGCAGTTTTAACGCCTTTGCCTAAATAACGTGCTTTATCACCGTCACGTAGTTCTAAAGCTTCACGAGAACCAGTTGAAGCACCAGATGGTGCACATGCACGGCCAACAACGCCAGATTCTAAAATGACATCAGCCTCGATGGTTGGGTTACCACGAGAGTCCAAAATTTCACGTGCACGAATGTCAACGATTTGGCTCATGAACAATTCCTCGGTTAAATGAATATGAAATAAGTGATTTACAGCTTAAACGACAATAAAAATATGATTGTCGTCAATCGATCTACATGTAAAAAACTTAGTGGGTGTCTAATTTTTTGAAACCTTTTACTAAGGTATCCAATTCTTTAATTTGTGCTAAAAATGGCTCTAGTTGCGATAAACGTAAAGCTGATGGTCCATCACATTTGGCAACGTCTGGATCAGGATGCGCTTCCAAAAACAAACCAGCCAAACCTGTTGCCATGCCTGCACGTGCTAAAGTCGTGATTTGTGCACGGCGACCACCCGCAGAATCAGAACGACCACCTGGGGTTTGCAAAGCGTGGGTGACATCGAAAAATACAGGGACATTCATGTCTTTCATGATGTCAAAGCCCAACATATCGACAACCAGATTGTTATAACCAAACGCCGAACCACGTTCACACAAAATCAATTTGTCATTTCCTGCTTCAAGACATTTATGCAGAATATGACGCATTTCATGTGGAGCAAGAAACTGAGCTTTTTTAATATTAATAATGGCTTGAGTTTTTGCCATCGCTTCAACCAGATCAGTTTGACGACTTAAAAATGCAGGCAACTGGATAATATCAGCAACTTCAGCAACTGGTGCAGCCTGATATGGTTCATGCACATCGGTAATAATCGGCACATTAAACTGTTTTTTAATTTCGCCTAACCATTCAATGCCTTTCTCTAGTCCTGGACCACGAAATGAATGCAGGCTAGAACGATTGGCTTTATCAAAGCTGGCTTTAAATACATAAGGAATATCAAGACGTTTGCAGATATCGATATAGGTTTCTGCAATTTCAAAGGCTAAGTCTTTTGATTCTAATACGTTCATACCGCCGAATAATACAAATGGCAAATGATTTGCCATTTGTATATCGCCTAAACGTACAATTTCTTGTGGTTTTAATTGTGACATTTAAACTTCCTAGTTCATGCGTCGATTACTTGCTCTTTTGATACTGTTTTTTCGCAGCATCAATAAAGCTTGCAAATAATGGATGTCCATCGCGAGGTGAACTTGTAAACTCCGGATGGAATTGTACAGCAATAAACCAAGGATGTTCAGGAATTTCCACTGTTTCTACCAAATGTTGTGCGGTTGAATAACCCGAAATTTTCATACCTGCTTTTTCAAGTGGTTCAATGAAACGGTTATTCATTTCATAACGATGGCGATGACGTTCAGTAATTTCAGCTTTACCATACACTTCACGTGTTTTGGTGCCTTCAACCAACTCGGATTTTTGTGCGCCTAAACGCATCGTTCCACCCAAATCCGACTCAAGACTACGTTGCTGCAATTCACCACGTTCATCTAACCACTCGGTAATCAAACCAATTACAGGGAATTTAGTGGTGCGATTAAACTCAGTCGAAGTTGCATCGGCCATGCCTGCTACATGGCGGGCATATTCCACCACTGCAAGTTGCATACCCAAACAAATTCCTAAAAATGGAACTTGTTTTTCACGTGCATATTGAATGGCTTTCATTTTGCCTTCAGTTCCACGCTCACCAAAACCACCAGGAACTAATATTGCATCAGCACTGTCCAATACAGACGTGTCTAAATCTTCAAATTTTTCAGCATCAACATAGTCAATCTGAACTTTGACACGATTTTGAATACCCGCATGCAATAAAGCTTCATTGACCGATTTATAAGCATCTGGAAGCTCAACATATTTACCCACCATTGCTACACGAACCGTGTATTCAGGGTTAAATAATGCTTCACACACCTGATCCCAATCCGTCAGATCTGCTTCAGGTAATTCATTAAAACCAAAACGTTCACAAATTAAATCGTCAACGTTTTGCTCATAGAAATCACGTGGAATCTGGTAAATGGTTTTTGCATCTTTACATACGACAACTGCACGTGCTTCAACATTGGTAAACAGTGCGATTTTACGTTTGGTGTCGGCGTCGACATCGTGTTCAGTACGACAGATCAAAATATCTGGCTGAATACCAATAGACAACAACTCTTTTACAGAATGCTGTGTTGGCTTGGTCTTAAGTTCAGCAGCAGATTTAATATAAGGAAGCAATGTCAAATGCATCAACATCGTGCGCTTATGACCCAGCTCAACCATCAACTGACGTACAGATTCCATAAAAGGAAGTGATTCGATATCACCGACAGTACCGCCAATTTCAACAATGGCGACGTCATAGCCTTCACCTGCGGCTAATACGCGCTCTTTAATATTGTCGGTAATATGTGGAATCACTTGTACCGTACCACCAAGATAATCACCACGACGCTCTTTATTTAGAACATCCTGATAAACTCGGCCACTGGTAAAATTGTTCAATTTGGTCATTTTCGCACGACGTAGGAAACGTTCGTAATAACCCAAATCTAGGTCAGTTTCGGCACCATCCTCTGTGACAAAAACTTCACCATGCTGGAAGGGACTCATTGTTCCCGGATCGACATTAATGTATGGATCCATTTTTACCATGGTCACTTTTAAACCACGGGCTTCTAAAAGTGCAGCAACTGAAGCAGCTGAAATACCTTTACCTAGTGATGAAACCACACCACCAGTCACGAAAATAAAATGGGTCATTGAGTTTCTCGTACAATCGAGCCTAAATCGGCCTACAATGTTGGGCAATTTTACTTTACTCTGTACCTATAAAGCAAAGTCAATCCGCCGCAATTCATAGAACAATAAACAATTGGCTATTCTATCAGCATTTTCGATAAAAAATTAGGTGGCATGACTAGGATTTTCAATCTTATATTTGCTGTTATAATGACTCCACCTCGATTAAGCATAGATTTGTGCAAGTATGAATAAGAAACTTTTAATTTGTGGCGCGATTGCGACAGGTCTCCTTTTAACTGCATGTGTTAAAAAAGAACCACCTAAAGAAGAAGAGCAAGAACAAGTGGAGACCACTACTCAGGAGCAACAACCTACTGAGTTTAAATCGCTTGATAGCGCAGAAACTCAACAAGACATTCCAACTCAGGTTCAAGTAGAACGTGAAGAAACACCAAATACGACCACAGAAGTGCGTCGTGAGGTTTCTTCTACATCTGCTCAAGGCAATACAGCAGCTCAAGAGACAGTTAAACCAGAACCAAAGAAAGAAACCGTGAAAACCGAATCAGTCAAACCAACCACTGAGCAAACAGCTTCAACTAAATCAAGCAGCAATAATAGCTCTCAAAGTGAAGATGATGCAGTTGCAGCAGCAATTGCAGCAGCTACACCTGCATTAAAAAACTAAGTTTTAATGCCGCATAAAAAGCAGATAAGGATGACTTATCTGCTTTTTTATTGTGCTCAATCTATAAACAATATTGAATCTAATAGTTTTTCAAAAAATCTGCCATGAGTCGTGCCGCCCACGATCGCGTAGTAAATCCCTCATAAAAACCACAATGACTGCCTTTTTTGGTGGTAATGACGGCAATATTGTCCATTTTCTGAATGACATCTTTATAGGGTTCTAAATTTTTAATTGAACACACAGGATCATCTTCCGCATTTAAAATGATCAATGGGATTTTCACATTTTCAAATACATAAATTGGATTGATAGCCTGACAATAGCTCTGATAATCCTCAAAGCCTGCCATTTCAAAATACTCTTTTTCGAAATCTTCAAGATTCGTGGTCGCCAATACCTTTTTGAGTGAAGCCGTTTGACTCCATGTCTGTTGATAAGGATCAATAAAATATTTAAATAATTTTTTGGTCATTATCTTGCTGTAAAAAGGATGGACATTTTTAAAGCCAATTTCAGTGTTATAACCCGGACACATGGCAAATGCCGCCTTAAATGGCGTATTTAAACCTTGCTCACCCAGATAACGCACCAAAAGCCCTGTCCCTGCGGAAGACCCCACGGCATATAAGTTTGAGTCTGGAAATAAACGTTGGATATGTAACAGTTGCTCTTTCAAATCAGGGGTTGATCCAAACAATGAAATCTGTGGTACAGGCATAGCTAAACCTGCGTGACCACGTCGTAAACACAGTGCAATTCGCCAGCCTGTATATTCGTGCAAATCTTTGACCAATTCGCGCATGCTTTCAGGTGTTCCTGTAATGGTATGCATGATCACTATGGTTGGGGTTTCAGGTGGAAGATCATAACCGTACCAAGCAATTGCGGTAATGCCGCCATCTTGCATCGTGAGTTGATCAATCCGATCATAATTTAACTTTATGGTTTTCTTTTTAATGAGATCAAAATAAAGTAAATGAACATGGTGGTTACTCAACCACGGCGTAGGTCGATATTTTTGCTTTAGTTGAGGAAGTCTTCCCAAAACATCTTTAATCGTCCCATTCGGGTCATAATAGATTTTAGGTTGTTCAGCGCCAACAACCGAGTCAAATAATTCTGAACCCAAAATTTTGATTCTGTTTAAAATCGATAGACCCATATTCGATAACACCTTTGTCAATGAGTGAAATAGTTGTCGCAGTACTGTACAACCTTAACCATATTGCTTAGATTTTCTCACCCCAATGAACTCAATACTGTGTGGTCAATGATGGTATTGCCTTACAACTTTTAAGCGATATTGATATTAGATCTTTTAAAAGTTGCTTAGGCTATTTCATTCTTTAACCGGCTTGATACTTGGCAAATCGTTCACCCATTTTTTCCGCCAAAGCGGCCAAACCACTTTTTGGACGAATCATCACTTCAAAATCAACAATTTGACCTTGCTCATTAAAGCGAATCATATCAATGCCTTTTAATGATTTTCCACTGACATTGGCACTAAACTCAAGTACAACATTTAAACCGTCTTCAGTATAAAACTCTCGGTGATAAGTAAAATCTTCAAAAACCTGAATCACATTGGTCAAAATAAAATAAACCACTTGTTGCCCTTCGTAAGGCTGATAAGCAACAGGTGAACGAAACACGACATCTTCAGCCAATAGATCAGTTAAATCTGATAAATCACCTGACTTGACCATGTGATGCCATTTTTCCAAAGCTTGTTTTGTAGATTCAATTATCATTGCATTTTCCTTGTCACTTAAAAAAGTAAAGAGCATTTTTGAAAAACGCTCTTTGTGATCCATTTATAGCTTCGCAGCTAACTCCGCACCTTGACGAATTGCACGTTTAGCATCCAGCTCACCCGCCTCTTTGGCACCACCAATGAGATGTACAGTTTTGCCACTTTGATGCAATGCATCATACATGGCGGTATAAGATTCCTGTCCTGCACAAATCACCACATGATCTACAGCCAAAGTCATTGCTTTGTCACCGACCAAAATGTGTAAACCTTCATCGTCTATTTTCTGATAATGCGCACCTGCAATCATTTTGACATTGCGATGTTTTAAACCTGTACGATGAATCCAGCCTGTAGTTTTACCTAAATTTGCACCCACAGAAGAATCTTTACGCTGTAATAAAAAAACTTCGCGTTCAGATGGCTCTAACTCGGGTTGTTTTAAACCACCCACATGCGCATAAGTGGTGTCGATTCCCCATTCATCATAGAATTTTTCAGGATTCACACTGGCACTTTCGCCATGTTGTGTCAGATATTCAGCAGTATCAAAACCAATACCACCAGCTCCTATAATGGCAACACGTTGCCCTACAGGTACTCGCTCACGTAACACTTGGATATAACTCAACACTTTAGGATGCTCGATTCCATCAATTTGGAGTTGACGCGGTGTTACCCCAGTTGCAACCACGATATCATCAAATTGCGAATTGACTAGTTCATCAAACGTCGCAGTATGATTTAATACCAGTTGAATATTGGGTTGAAGTTCAATTTGACGCTTAAAATAACGCAAGGTTTCGTAAAACTCCTCCTTACCAGGAATAGTTTTAGCAATGTTAAATTGTCCACCAATTTGATGACTGGCTTCAAAAACTTTAACCTGATGTCCACGACTAGCGGCATAAACAGCAAAACTCAAACCAGCTGGGCCTGCGCCAATCACAGCGATTTGTTTTTTGGCTGATGCTTCTTTAAAAATCAACTCTGTTTCGTAGCAAGCACGTGGATTGACCAAACAAGTTGCTGTACGCATAGAAAAAATATGATCCAGACAGGCCTGATTACATCCAATACAGGTATTGATTTCATCACTACGCCCTTCTTTTGCTTTTAATACAAATTCAGAGTCAGCCAGCATTGGACGCGCCATTGAAATCATATCCGCATGACCTTGAGCCAAGACATGCTCTGCCATTTCAGGGGTATTGATACGGTTTGAAGTAATAAGCGGAACTTTAAGCACACCTTTTAATTTTTCTGTCACCCATGTAAATGCAGCACGAGGAACTTTGGTCGCAATGGTTGGAATACGTGCTTCGTGCCAGCCAATACCCGTATTAATAATGGTTGCGCCTGCTTTTTCGATTTCTTTGGCAAGTTGAATCACTTCTTCAAGCGTTGAACCGCCTTCAACCAAATCTAACATTGATAAACGGTAAATAATGATAAAGTTTTCACCCACTTCCGCGCGAGTACGTCTTACGATTTCAATCGGAAACCGAATACGATTTTCATAGCTTCCACCCCATTCATCATCACGGTGATTAGTACGTTGCGCAATAAATTCATTGATGAGATAACCTTCTGACCCCATGATTTCAACACCGTCATAGCCTGCATATTGAGCAAGTTTGGCGCAGTTCACAAAATCAAAAATCGTTTGTTCTACTTCAGCAGAACTCAAAGCTTTCGGTTTAACCGGATTGATTGGAGCCTGCATGGCTGAAGGCGCAACATTTTCAGGCTGATAAGAATAACGACCTGTATGTAAAATCTGCATGGCAATTTTACCACCTGCGTCATGTACCGCCTGTGTAATGACTTTATGATGCTCAGCCTCTTCAAGGCTATCTAGCTTAGAACCACCCGCAAAGGTCACACCGTCATCATTAGGTGAAATACCGCCCGTCACAATCAAGCCAACTTCGCCTTTGGCGCGTTCTGCATAAAATGCAGCCATGCGTTCATATCCACCAGGCACTTCTTCTAAGCCCACATGCATGGAACCCATTAAGACACGATTTTTTAAAGTGGTAAAACCCAAATCCAATGGGGCTAATAAATGCGGATATGACGACATAAAAACTCCTTCGCTTGCTATTCAAGCTTGCTTTATGCAATTTGTTGCATAAACTTATAATCAAATTTTATTTTTTATGCAACATATTGCATAATCCTATCAGTCACAAAATGTTATGGATTGCCATGTCACTGTCGCACGTTTTACTCACCAGCTTACTGGAAAAACCAAGTACAGGTTTTGAATTGGCACGTCGTTTTGACCGTTCCATGGGTTTTTTCTGGAATGCGAGTCATCAACAAATTTATCGTGAACTCAATAATATGTTGGGAAAAGGCTGGATTTCGACCATTGAAGAAGAAAGTGAACATAGCCGTAAAAAAACCTATCAGGTTGAACAGCCTGGACGAGTTGAACTGGCAGATTGGTTGATTCAAAAAAGTGAGCCTGCCCAACTACGTGAAGATCTGATGGTTCGACTTCGTGCCGAAGCACAATTAGGCGGAAATCAAATTCTGCTAGAACTGGAACGTCATCTATTCTTACATAAAAATAAACTTGAAATTTACCAAAATATGTATGAAAAAGACTTTAAGGATCAGAAGGAACAAGACCGAGTCTTATTTATTCATAAAAAAATACTCGAACTTGGGATAAACTTGGAAAAAGGCTGGATTGACTGGTTGGAGGATGTTATTCCACAGCTTCAACAATTTGAGAACAGTTAAATTATTTTGATACGAGGAATAAAACATGCCTTTTCATACCATGCCTGATCAGGAACAGTTATTTGTACGCCGTATTGGACGTGGAGAACCTGTTGTCGTTTTATCAGGACTCGGTATGGTCAGTTGGCAATGGCTTCCTTTTATTTTCACAAACTTAAATAAATACGAGTTTATTATTCCAGATTGGCGCGGTTTTGGTCGCTCTAAACATTGTGCGATTCCCCAAGAATTAGATGCCATTTCTAGCCATTGGCGAGATGTTGAGACATTAATACAACAATTAAATCTTCAGCAATTTATTCTAATCGGCTACTCAATGGGTGCGACCACAGCAATGCATGGTATGCAACATGGCAATCTGGCACAGCAGCTAAAAGCATATTTACACATTGATCAGACCCCCAAAATTACAGTCGACGAATCATGGCAATTTGGTCTTTTTGGTGAAAAACATCAAGATTTTAAATTTTTACTGACCGCACTTGATGATTTATTAAATCAATACCCGAATGTGCTTGATTTAAATGACTTACCTTTTTTACAGCGACAGCAATTGGTACAACTGTGGTCAGAATTTATTGAACTACAAAGCAGCAATAAATATAGCCCGATGGTCTTTAAACTCGCATTAAACAAACCGCCCTTGCAAAAATATCTGCTTCCTATCCAGCGGATTGACTACTTACACTGGTATGTAAAAAATTACTTGAATCATCAAGAAGATTATCGTCAAGCAATTGCTCAACTTGAATGTCCAACCACCTTTTTTATTGGTAAAAATTCATCTTTATATCCTGTAACAGGTCAAACCATTATTGCCAAAAGTGTTAAAAAATCCCAACATATTTATTTTAAACGTTCAGGTCATACACCTTTACTCACTGAACCCAAAAAGTTTAGTCAAGAAATTCGTAATTTTCTAAATCGACTCGAAGCTTTATAAGGAACGCCTAGCTTCAAATCTTTCATAAAGCAGCAAGCAGCTTGAGCAACCCTGATTAAAATCACTCAAACGATTGATCATGACAGGGTGAACATGAATTTAAGCAAACAACATGATGCTTTATTATTCAAATAACGATCGATTCAACTAAAGCACTATAAGCAACTCAAGATTTTGTTTTATAAAGTTTATTTTTGTGAATAGTACCACATTTTTTAGATCACTGGATAAATTGTAATTTATTACTATAGAACCAAGCTTTGCAACAGGAGTATCCTAAATCGTCGTTTATATTTTTTAGTTTTATTAAGGGCAAAAGCTTTGGCAACAAAGCAAATGATTAGGAATAAATGGACATAGGATATTTATATGAGCGAAGTCGTTTATACCAAAGAAGAGAAGAAAAAACGTGTACTAGGGATTGTGGGTGCTTCCTCTGGTAATTTAGTTGAATGGTTCGATTTTTATATCTATGCAGTTTTTGCGATGTATTTTCAGCATGCATTAACAGCGCCAGATATGAACTCCACTGCACAGGGAATTTATGTGTGGGGTGTATTCGCAGCAAGTTTCTTTATGCGCCCCATTGGTAGTTGGTTATTTGGGCGGATTGCAGATAAACATGGTCGAAAACAGTCGATGGTAATTTCGATTGCTTTAATGGCTGTCAGTTCCTTTCTTTTTGCATTATTACCCACTTATGAACAAGTCGGTATGGTTGCACCATTTCTATTACTCATGGTTCGACTCTTACAAGGTTTATCGGTAGGTGGTGAATATGGTGCTGTTGCAACCTATATGAGTGAAATTGCATTAAAAGGTCACCGAGGCTTTTATGCTTCTTTCCAATATGTGACGCTTTCAGGTGGTCAATTATTAGCGAGCTTAGTAGGTGTAATTTTACTGGCGTTTATGAGTGAGCAACAACTCATGGATGGTGGCTGGCGTATTCCGTTTGTGATCGGTGGTATTGCTGCCATTATTTCGTTATTAGCTCGAAGTAAACTCGAAGAAACACTTTCCCACGAAGACAGCGAAAAGAAAGAATCAGGTTCTTTACGTGAACTGTTCAAAAAACATTGGGCAACGTTCTTATTGGTCGTAGGTTATACCTCAGCAGGTTCATTGACTTTTTACGTCCTTACTGTTTATTCAAAAACCTACATTACCAGCTTAGGCATTGACGGTAAGACCGTTGGCTACATGATGACCTGCGCCCTGTTTATTTACATGATTGCACAACCTTTATTTGGAGCAATCTCAGACCGAATTGGTCGCCGTGCCTCCATGTTAGCTTTTAGTGCAGGCAGTGCAATTTTGATCTATCCCGTGATGGTCATTGCCATGCGACATTTTAGTTATTCCCCTGTGATCGTGACTTTACTGCTCATCTTCTTGATGATGTTCCTCAGTTTCTACACCTCGATCAGTGGCTTGATTAAGGCTGAAATGTTCCCGCCGCATGTTCGTGCATTGGGTGTTGGTTTCTCTTATGCAGTGGCCAATGCTATTTTTGGCGGTTCAGCCCCTGCGGTTGCATTACAATTTAAACAGGCTGGCGTTGAAAACGAGTTCTTTATTTATGTCATTGTGATGTTGATTATCTGTTTCTTGTGTAGTTTTAGGCTGCCAAAAGAACCTGAATACTTACATCATGACAAGTAAGTAATTTGACCATTTTAAATATCCGCCAAAACTGGCGGATTTTTTCTGTATATCATCTTGTGACTTGTCGATCGATTCATTTGCTTATACCTTTATATAGTGAAGTAAAATAAGATGCGGCGAAGCAAAATGAAAAAATTAGTGGTTTTCTCTGGTGCAGGCATGAGCGCAGAAAGTGGCATTAGCACTTTTCGTGACAGCAATGGACTCTGGGAAAATTATCGAATCGAAGATGTTGCAACGCCCGAAGCATGGCAACGTCATCCTGAAATCGTTCAACGCTTTTATAATGAGCGACGAAAAACGATCATCAATGCCGAACCCAATATTGCTCATCAATATATTGCCAAGCTTGAGCAAGATTATAACGTTAAGATCATTACACAAAATATTGATGATTTACATGAACGTGCAGGCTCAAGCCAAGTTCTACATTTACATGGCAATATTCGTTTAGCCAAAAGTTCTGGACCAACCGCACAATTCACTCAAGACTTTTACCCCATAGAAGGTTGGCAACTGGATTTAGAGCATCATCAATGTCCTGAAGGTTATCCGCTTCGTCCACATGTGGTCTGGTTTGGTGAAGCGGTTCCTGCTTATGATGAAGCGATTCAACTGTTACTGGATGCCGATATTTTTATTGTGATCGGTTCAACTTTAACTGTTTATCCCGTCGCAGGACTGATCCATGAGATTCCAACTCACTGCGACGCTTTTTATATCGATCCTCAAGCGGATTACTCAAGAGTACCTTCCCAGTATCATTTAATTAAAAAAACTGCGTCTGAAGGGATGAAACAACTTTTTGAACAACTCAAGCAGGATTAATGTTTAGATTTGATTGAAAATTACAGGCCATTTTTACTTTTGAATAATTCATTTGTCTATTTTTGCGTCATAATAAAATTACAAGATTGATCATTCACTTAGCATTTTGCTTAAAATATATTCCACTTTTGCTTATTTGATCATCTATTCTAAAAACAGAATCAAGACAAAGTTTCTAATTAATTGAAATATAAAAGATATTAAATAATATTTTTGCACAAGATATTTTTGCACAAAATTACATAAAATATACTTAAAATTAACAGTTATTATTTTGGCATCCGTGTTTGAATCAACGCCTTATTTTTAGGCAACCAAATTTTTTGTTTGGACTGGTTGATTACTTGCGTAAATGCACATATGGATATAGGTCCCACACATGAATTCTATCAATCCAACCATTATCACGTTTATATTCTACATCGTGGCAATGGTCTGTATTGGTCTCTACGCTTACAGAGCCACAAGAGACTTTTCAGATTATATTTTAGGTGGACGAAGCCTCGGTAGTTTCGTTACTGCATTATCGGCTGGTGCATCAGACATGAGTGGCTGGTTACTCATGGGCTTACCTGGCGCGATTTATTTGTCTGGGCTTTCAGAAGCTTGGATCGCCATTGGTTTGATTATTGGTGCTTGGCTCAACTGGTTATTTGTTGCGGGTCGTTTACGTGTACATACCGAAGTCCAGTCAAATGCGCTCACGCTGCCAGATTATTTTACCAATCGTTTTCATGACACCAAAAAATTATTACGTGTCTCGTCTGCCCTGATCATTTTGATTTTCTTCTCAATTTACTGTGCTTCAGGCATGGTCGCGGGTGCACGTTTATTTGAAACCATTTTTGGTATGGATTATCACACCGCTTTGTGGGTCAGTGCGATTGCAACTATCAGCTATGTGTGTATCGGTGGCTTCCTCGCCATTAGCTGGACGGATACCTTTCAGGCTGGCATGATGTTTTTTGCCTTGATGCTCACCCCGATCTTTGCGTATCTGGCGATTGGTGATGGTCAACAACATGTTTCTCAGCTGATCAATGAAGCACGTCCACATGCATACAACATGCTGTCTGGCGTGAGTTTTATTGCGATTATCTCTGCAACCGCATGGGGCTTAGGCTATTTTGGTCAGCCACATATTTTAGTGCGTTTCATGGCTGCCGATTCGGTTAAATCTATTCCGGCCGCACGTCGTATTGGCATGTCATGGATGATTTTATGTCTGGGTGGCGCTGTTGGTGCAGGTTTCTTTGGTATCGCATTCTTCCAATTGCACCCAGAACTTGCAGGCAAAGTTAGCGGCAATTCAGAATTGGTGTTTATGGAACTGGCCCAGATCCTATTTAATCCATGGGTTGCTGGAATTATCATGGCAGGAATTTTATCTGCGGTGATGAGTACCTTGAGCTGTCAGCTTCTGGTCTGTTCAAGTACCCTGACTGAAGATTTTTATAAATCTTTTCTGCGTAAAAATGCATCGCAAAAAGAATTGGTTTGGGTCGGTCGTTTGATGGTTCTGGCGATTTCAGTGTTTGCCATTATTTTGGCAAGTAATCCTGAAAGTAAAGTTCTCGGTTTAGTGGCTTATGCATGGGCTGGTTTTGGTGCTGCTTTTGGGCCGCTGATTATTTTATCACTGTTCTGGAAACGTATGACCTTAAACGGCGCTTTGGCAGGCATGATCGTCGGTGCAGTCGTCGTCATTGGCTGGAAAAATCTGTTCGCTTCAACAGGGATTTACGAGATTATTCCGGGCTTCGTTTTAGCAACCATCACCATTATCGTGGTGAGCCTGTTGGGTAAAAAACCGGGTAAAGAAGTTACTGATCGTTTTGAAGAAGCAGATCGTTTGTATCATGCATCAAAATAATTGCTAAAAAATTTATTTTTAAAATCAGGGACTTTACGAAGTCCCTTTTTTTATATTGCGCTTGGGTAATTTAATTTTTGAGGTTTCTTTTACCACTTGCATCACAGGATAACTCCGCGTTTCCTTCACACCAGGAAGTTGCCATAAAATCTCTCCTGCAAACTTACGGTATTCTTCCATATTGGCGCTACGGACTTTCATCAAGAAATCAAATCCACCACTGGTCATGTGGCATTCTACAATCTCAGGATACTCCGCCACCGCCTCAATGAATTCATTCAAACCGTTCGCTGTGGTCTTATCGAGCAAGACTTCGACAAATACTAAAAAACTAGCATGCAGCTTCTCTGCGTTTAATTTTGCCTCATACCCAATGATAAATTGTTCTTTGGTCAGCTTTTGTACTCGAGCCATAACAGCCGTTGCAGAAAGATTGACTTCTTCAGCCAATTTAGTATTTGAAATCTTTCCATCTTCTTGAAGAATATCAAGAATTTTTAAATCCACACGATCTAGCGACATAAATAAGCCCCAAAACAAAATATTTCACTAAAAAATACCCATATTATAGTGAGTTATTCGGTAATTATTTTGCAATGATAAATTATCTAAACCTATCTCACAAGATTTGAGTGAGATCGTCATTGGAATTTGACATGAACATGATGGATACCGACCCAAATATGGACACAGCAAAACCTCATTTCGGATATATCACTGAATTTAAAGAAAAAAGTGAACTGGAAGAGCGTATAAATACTGCATGGCGTCGTCCAGAACCTGAAGCTGTAGAAACACTGCTTGAAGCGGCTGCAATTTCAGATGAACTTGACCATAAAATTTATGAATTGGCATTTGATCTTGCCAATGCTTTACGCGAACGCAAAACCTCTTCGGGCAAAGCAGGAATTGTTCAGGGTTTATTACAAGAGTTTTCGCTTTCGTCTCAGGAAGGCATCGCCCTCATGTGTTTGGCTGAGGCTTTGCTCCGTATTCCTGATGCAGCAACACGCGACTTACTGATTCGTGACAAAATTAATCAAGGCAACTGGAAAGACCATGTGGGTCAAAGCAGCCTGATGTTTGTCAATGCCGCAGCATGGGGTTTAATGCTGACGGGTAAACTGATGGAAACGCCGAAACAAGGTAGTTTATCTGGTTTACTCACCTCAATTCTTGCACGTAGCGGTCGTGGTGTCATTCGTAAAGCAGTCGACGTTGCGATGCGGATGATGGGCGAGCAGTTTGTGACGGGCGAAACCATAGAAGAAGCACTCGACAACGCCAAATCTCTTGAACACAAAGGCTTTCGTTACTCTTACGATATGTTGGGTGAAGCAGCCCTCACCGATCATGATGCTGAGCGTTATTTTAACGATTATACGCAGGCGATTCATGCGATTGGACGCGCATCCAATGGCAAAGGCGTTTACGATGGCCCGGGTATTTCGATCAAACTCTCAGCATTGCATCCGCGTTACCAGCGTTCACAAATTGCACGTGTACATGATGAGCTTTATGGCAAAGTATTTGAGTTGGCACAGCTTGCAAAAAAATATGATATCGGTTTAAACATTGATGCCGAAGAAGCAGATCGTCTGGAAATTTCACTGGAATTATTAGAGCGACTTTGCTTTGAACCAGAACTTGCAGGATGGAAAGGCATTGGTTTTGTGATTCAGGCTTATCAAAAACGTTGCTTCTATGTGGTTGATTATGTGGTTGATCTAGCCAAACGTAGCCAAAAGCGTTTAATGATTCGTTTGGTCAAAGGTGCCTATTGGGATAGCGAAATCAAGAAAGCCCAAATCGATGGTATGGATGACTACCCTGTCTTTACTCGTAAAGTCCATACTGATTTGTCTTATATTGCTTGTGCCAAAAAACTTTTGGCTGCACCTGAACAAATTTACCCACAGTTTGCCACACATAATGCTCAATCACTTGCGACCATTTACCAGTTGGCAGATCCATCAAAATACTATGTGGGTCAATACGAATTTCAATGCTTGCATGGCATGGGCGAACCGTTGTACGAACAAGTCGTAGGCGCTCGTAGTGACAATAAACTCGGTATTCCATGTCGCATCTATGCACCTGTAGGCAACCATGAAACTTTACTTGCATATTTGGTTCGTCGTTTATTGGAAAATGGTGCAAATACTTCATTCGTGAATCGTATTGCTGATCAAAACTTAAAGATTGAAGATTTGATTCAATCGCCATTTAAAGACATTCAAAATATTGCTGCACGTGAAGGTCAAGTCGGTTTAAAACATCCTGCTATTCCATTACCGCTTAATATGTATGGAAATTCTCGTCAAAACTCTAAAGGTTTCGATCTTGCCAATGATGCAACTTTGGCAGCGTTAAATGAAACTGCACAGCAGCTTGAAAATAAAGTCTGGGAAAGCAAAGCCTTACTTGCTCAATCTGTTGATCAGGTCGAGGTCAGCCCACAAGCGTTGCTAAATCCAGCCATTCATGCAGATATCGTTGGCTATGTTCAGGAAGCAACCCTTGAGCATGTCGAAGTTGCATTAAATTCAGCGATCCAAGCGCAACAACGCTGGGCAAATACTGGAAAAAGTCAACGTGCAATCGCGCTTAAAAAAGCGGCGGATGTGATGGAATCACAGATGCAAGAGTTGATGATTCTACTGTGCCGTGAAGCAGGTAAAACCTATGCCAATGCCATTGCAGAGGTCCGTGAAGCGGTCGATTTTCTACGTTATTACGCCACGCAGATTGAAAGCTTCAATCCAACCACTCAGATGCAGCCTTTGGGTACAGTGCTGTGTATTAGTCCTTGGAACTTCCCACTGGCAATTTTTACAGGTCAAATCGCAGCAGCCTTAGCCTCAGGCAACTGCGTGATTGCCAAGCCTGCGGAGCAAACTCCACTGATTGCGGCACAAGCGGTGCAAATGCTACATGAAGCAGGTATTCCAACCGATGTATTACAGCTATTGCCTGGTCGTGGTGAAACTGTTGGTGCCAAACTGAGTGCTGATGATCGAATTCAAGGCATCATGTTTACCGGTTCAACTGAAGTCGCCAAAATTTTGCAAAAAACTGTCGCTAAACGCCTATCACCAGCTGGTCAACCTATTCCTCTGATTGCGGAAACTGGCGGTCAAAATGCCATGATTGTTGATTCATCAGCATTGACTGAACAAGTGGTCATTGATGTAGTCAACTCTGCTTTTGACAGCGCAGGTCAACGTTGCTCTGCCCTACGTATTTTATGTGTACAAGAGGACAATGCCAAAACGCTGGTCACCATGCTCAAAGGTGCAATGCAACAATTGATCATGGGCAATCCATTTATCTTAAAAACAGATATTGGTCCTGTGATTGATTTAGAAGCAAAGCAAACCATTGATCAGCATATCCGAAAAATGCGCAGCAAAGGCTATCCTGTACATCAGCTAATCTTAAATGATGATGCAACCCAACAAGCCGAATTCAATCAGGGAACTTTTGTTGCACCGACATTGATTGAACTTCCAAATCTTGATGATCTTGAGCGTGAAGTCTTCGGTCCAGTTTTGCATGTCATTACTTATAAACACGGCGAAGTACAACAGCTTCTTGAACGTATTAATGCCAAAGGTTATGGCTTAACTATGGGCTTGCATACTCGTATCGATGAAACGATCAATACGGTGGTGCAACATGCAGAAGTGGGTAATTTATATATCAACCGTAATATTGTGGGTGCTGTGGTCGGTGTGCAACCTTTTGGTGGTGAAGGTTTATCAGGTACAGGTCCTAAAGCGGGTGGCCCACTCTATCTTTATCGCCTCATGGCCGATTGTTCTGAAAAAGCATTGCAAATTCCATTTGGTGTGAAGGCAGAAAAAATCTCTGAGCCATTACCACAGTTGGCGTTATTCCGTGAATTTTTTGCATGGGTAAAACAACAGTATCCAGAGCAAAAGTTTCCAAGTGTCGTGCCGATGAATGTGGGTCATGCTTTTGACTTACAAGGCCCGACAGGTGAAACCAATCGTTATATGATGTTACCGCGAAAACGCGTGTTGGCACTTGCTCAAAATGAACTGGATTTGATTCATCAAATGCTGGCGATTTTTGCAGTCAACAGTCAGGTTGCGTTATTGGAAAATCATCCATTCTTGCAAAGATTTGGACAACAGTTACCTAAAGCAGTCCGTCAGTCGATCATTGAAATTGGTCATGTCGAGCATGGGGATTTTGATGCAGTGCTTCATCATGGTTCGATTGATGAGTTGCAGACATTACAAACGCAAATTGCCAATCGTAAAGGTGCAATTGTAGGCATTACTCATCTGCAACATTCAGAGCAAGTTATTCCGCTTGAACGTCTTGTGATTGAACACGCAATCAGTGTCAATACTGCTGCCGCAGGCGGTAATGCAAGTTTGATGACCATGTCTGAATAAATCAGACCTGTATCATCGCTTTTAAGTAAATGCCCTAAATATTTAACATTTGGGGCGTTTGCTTTAAGATGATAATTTCTTTTTATAAAAATAAAGATGAAATTCTACAACGCTCAGGATTATCAACCTCAATGTGAAGATCGTTTTCGCCATTATCAAACATGCATTCATGAAATACTTCCTTTATCCAAAATTGAGCATATTGGTTCATCCTCAATACCTCATGCAATGTCCAAAGGTGATTTGGATATTTATGTAGAAATAGAACAAGCTCAATTTGATCATGCAATTCTAGCTCTTAAAAAATTTGGATTTGTCGAACAGCAAGATACTTTAAGAACAAATGAACTTTGTATGCTGATTTCACCACATGAAGAAGTTGCATTACAGGTCGTCGTTCAAAACTCTATATTTCAATTTTTTCTCAGTTTTCGAGATAAATTACGTGCAAATTCTCAATTAGTTAAACAATATAATCGATTGAAAATTCATTGTTTAGATTCAGACCCAGAAATCTATCGAAGATACAAATCTGCATTTATTGAACACGTTTTACAAATGGATTAAATCCAAGTTTTCTCGCGGTTCATCGGTTTTTTTGCTAGTATTTGCGCTTTGACTCATCTTGTTATTTTTCCTATTTATGTCGCAAACTTACCAGCAACAGCTTCAAAGTAAAATTGAACGGATCACGCAGCAATTTGCAGAATTTAATGCGCCTGAACTTGAAGTATTTGAATCTCCTGAGCAATATTTTCGGATGCGTGCAGAATTTCGGATCTGGCATACCGAGGATGATCTTTTCTATGCCATGTTTGAACGCGGTGAAGATGGTAAACAAAAAGAAGTCGTGCGGGTAGATGAATTTCCAATTGCAGACAAAAGCATCAATGAACTCATGCCTAAATTATTACAGGAATTAAAAGCCAATCCTGTTTTATCGCAACGGATTTTTGAAGCTGATTTTTTAGCCACCTTAAGCGGTGAAATGCTGGTAACCCTCATTTACCACCGCAAGTTAGATGACCAATGGGAAACTGCGGCGAAATCACTCGCTGAAAAACTCAATATTAAAATTATGGGTCGTAGCCGCGGTCAAAAAGTCATCATTGGCGAAGACTATGTAGTTGAACAACTCAATGTGCATGGTCGCACCTTTAAATACAAACAAATCGAAAGTAGCTTTACCCAACCCAATGCACAAGTTTGTCAAAAAATGCTGACCTGGGCTTGTGATGTCATTCAGGGTACAAATCAGGATTTACTAGAACTATATTGTGGCAATGGCAATTTCACACTGCCTTTGTCCTTACATTTTCGCCGAGTGTTGGCAACAGAACTGGCTAAAAGCTCAGTTTATGCTGCGCAGTGGAATATTGAACAAAATCAGATCGATAATATTCAGATTGCACGACTCTCTGCCGAAGAATTTACTCAGGCTTATCAGGGCGAACGTGAATTTAGACGTTTACAAGAAGCCAATATCGATATTCAAAGCTACGAGTTTGATACGATATTTGTTGATCCACCACGTGCAGGCATTGACAATGAAACCCTGAAACTTTTGACAGGTTTTAAGCGTATTCTCTATATTTCATGTAACCCTGATACGCTGTATGACAATTTAAAAACTTTAAGTAAAACGCACCGTATCACTCGCTTTGCTTTGTTTGATCAGTTTCCATTTACTCATCATGTCGAATCAGGTGTATTGCTCGAATTAATTTAAACAAATTATTGCAATGTAATTTTTAGAATAAAGGGTTTTTAGATAACCCTTTATTCTTTATACATATTTAAATATAAAAATATGATATAAAACAAAGATCAAGCCCCTCGTACTGTCATAATTTCGTTAAATCCAAGTGTTATCATCGGAAAATTTAGAGTTTATTTGCTGCTTTTATCACTTTAGTTGACTTGTATTTTATTTTATTTTGGCTATATTTCGAGCTATGTTAAGTTGAATGTGAAGGCTCTATGAGTTTTTGGCAAAAGCTGTTTTCAGCAGATGAAATCAATAACGAGCATAAGAACCAGATTGCTTGTGTTGAAAATGATTGTTCATGTAAAACCAACGAGCAGTTAGTCTCTGCGTTAGCAAAAGCGACTGATGAAGATATCATCAAAGGGATTAAGAAAGTACTGGTATCTCGTGGTTATAGCCGCAAAGAGTTGAACGAGATTAACCACCATCCCGTACAGTAAAATGAAACCGCCCATTGGCGGTTTTTTTATGATCTGCAAAATTTAGAATTAAGTAACCCAATCATCGGCCCCAAACTATATCGACGATCTTCTCGGTAAATTTTAGGTAAATATAAACTTGAGATTGAACCATCCAAATACAGTGCATTGTCGATATTCAACTCATCTTTAAAAAACTGGGCAAACTGATAAAAATTAACGCGATTGCGTGTGATCACAAAATACAATGTATTATCTTTGATCCCTACACCATTTCTAATTTTTAACGAATCAGAATCAGCTAAAAACTTTGGATTGATTTTTCCATCAATGATCAACATTGGCCCAGATTGGGTGGCATAATTGGCTTTAAAGCGACTTGTTTTAAAATCTTGTGTGGTTTCAATCACAGCCTGCTGATCATTCCACGCCACGACGCCATTGGGCTGCAAAAAAAAGTTTCCAAAACCTTGTTGCTCATTCAATCCTGTAAGTTGTTTCCGATTTTCAATATACAACCCAACAGGCGCATAATCTGGATGATACATGCCTGCATTCATCGCAAATTCTAAGCGCTCACAATAATGAAGCTGTTTTTTAATATTTTCAAATTTGAGTAAAGGCTGCTGCGATGGATCATTTAAAAATAATTGAAGATCGGATAGTTTTTTGACTTGGATGACATCGGCATCTACACCAGCTTGAGTAAGCTGAACTCGCTGATAATCAAATCGTTCACTGGCATAATTTGACTGAGTAAATAAGGTCGATAAAACTGGTAAAACAACCACAGATTTTAAAACGCTTCTCCACTTCGACATTCTGCTACTCTTTTATGGCTGAATCATTTGAGCACGATACCAAGTAAAATAGGCTCAAAGTAAGTTTTTTTGCACTTTTATAGAACACTTTCACACTATAATGGTTATAATCAGTTCTGTATCATCGCAATACAATACAGTGGTTTACTTTATTGGATCTGGTGAATATGCAGCATTCGGTCAAACGGTTTCCAATAGGTTCTCATCTTATTGTGAAACATCTAGGTTATAGCCACCACGGAATTTACGCAGGTCGTGGACGTGTCATCCATTATTCAGGATTGGCACATCTTTTTAAAAAGAAACCGATTGAGATCACCACGCTCGAACAGTTTTCTCACGGCAAAAAAATCCATGTCCGTTATTACCATCATCCAAAATATAAAGGACGTGTCGTGGTACGGCGTATGCGTTCGCGTATGCACGAAAATTATTATCACTTGATTATCAATAACTGTGAACATCTCTGTAGTTGGGCAATCACGGGGATTGAAAGCAGTCCTCAAGTAGTGTAAATGATGAATCGACTGACCACATTGGGCTATATCAGTTCAATGATGAGTTATATGAATAGTTTTTACCTGACCATTGCCACCACATGTTTTGCTCTGGTTCTATACATCAAGAAAAAATTGCGCGATAAAGCGAAAATGCAAATGCCCACTTATTTGTTTTATAAACAAGATCATAAAGAATAAATGATCAATACTGATATTAGGTTTTCATCATAATTGTCGATATTCGGGCGATACCATAAAAAGCCAATTGAACCAAAATCGCCATAAAAACACCCACTGCAACCACTTGCCAAAAATCAAAAGATGCCCAGCCAGCAGCTAAAACAATAAAGAAGACTGTTAGGGAATATAAACCCCTCACTGTTCCATGATAGAGCATGGTAACGGCTTCACTTCCCTGCATGATATGCGTGAAAATAGCCATGACAGAACCAATAATAGGAAATACCGCAAGCAGCCCACTCCATTGACTACTAAGAACATAAGCCAATGCGGTCACCACTAGGGTAAATAGACCACCAGCCAACATTCTTAAAGGTAAATCATTAAACTGACGTGCAGGGACAACAATGGTGGTTAATGCAGGTAAAAGAAATGGAGCAAGCATTAACCCCAGTATCGCCACTAAACTCACCACATATAGATTCTGTGGTAAAAAAGTCAGTAAAGTCGCTGTAATTATCCATACAAGGATACCTCCCAGAAATGAAACACTCCAGTGACAAGATCGACTGAGCCAGCAATAGGCAATACCAAAACTTAGTAAAGACACAACACCTGAAATACCCGCTATCGCTGCATTTAAACCAAATCCCATCCCTTGATCAATTGCCATGAGTACCACGATTGGCCCTGCAACCACAGGCATCCCACTTAATATACCAGCGACTTTAGTTCCCCAGCGCCGCCCCGCTAAACTCACCAAAAGAATAAAAAAAGGAACGATGAATAATTTTGCAATAAACATTGGATAACCATAAAAAAGCCTCTACATGTAGAGGCTTGAATGAACTGTAAAAATAAATATTACTTTTCACGATCTAGCACTAACAACATCATAAATCATGAAAAACTAGCGTTTATCTATTTTTGAGTCTAACGAAAAAATAAGGCATTGCCTTATTTTTTCTCAGCTTTAAAGCTATCTTTAAGGTCTAAGACACGATTAAACACAGGTTTTGCTGAAGTATGATCATATTGATCTGCCACAAAATAACCTTCGCGCTCAAACTGGAAACGATCTTCAGGTTTTGCTTGAGCCAATGCAGGTTCAATATAAGCCTGTACTACGTTTAAAGATTCAGGGTTTAGATGTGCCAAAAAGTCATCATCTGCATCTGGAGCCGCTTCTGTAAATAAACGCTCATAAATACGGACTTCAGCAGGAACACCTTTAATTGCAGAAACCCAATGAATCACACCTTTGACTTTACGGCCTTCTGGATTTTTGCCTAAAGTTTCTGGATCAATTGAACATTTCAGCTCAATCACTTCACCATTGCCACCCTTAATCACTTCATCACATTTAATGACATAGGCATGGCGCAAACGCACTTCTCCGTCAGGAATCAAGCGTTTAAAGCCTTTAGGCGGTACTTCTTCAAAATCCTTACGATCAATATAGATTTCGCGTGTCAAAGGAATTACACGTTCACCCATGTCTACATTAGGATGACGCGCATGTTTTAAATCCAGTTCTTCTGGCAAATTGGTCAAGGTGACTTTAAGTGGATTCAGTACTGCCATGCCACGCGCTGCGGTATTTTCCAAAGACTGACGAATACAAAACTCAAGCATCGCTACATCGACAATACCATCAGTTTTAGAAACCCCAACACGGCGACTAAAATCACGCAATCCTTCTGGTGTAAAGCCACGACGACGCATTCCGACCACAGTTGGCATACGCGGATCATCCCAGCCATTGACATATCCACCTTCAACCAAACGGCGTAATTTACGTTTAGAGGTGATGGTGTAATCAATATTTAAACGTGAAGATTCGTATTGACGTGGCACATCTGGTGAATGTACTTTTTCAATGACCCAGTCATAAAATGGACGGTGATCCTGAAACTCTAGTGTACACAGTGAATGTGTGACTCCTTCAATCGCATCTGACAATGGATGCGCATAGTCGTACATCGGGTACATTTTCCATTTATCACCCGTTTGGTGATGTTCAGAATGCAAGACACGATACAAAATCGGATCGCGCATATGTACATTGGTACTTGTCATATCAATCTTGGCGCGAAGAACAGCTTCACCTTCTTTAAACTCGCCATTGCGCATCTTTTCAAAACGCTCAAGGTTTTCAGCAACAGAAGTTTCACGATAAGGCGAGTTTTTACCAGGTTCAACAAAATTGCCACGATTCAGCTTAATTTCTTCAGGACTTTGCAAATCGACATAAGCATCGCCTTGTTCAATCAGTTGAACTGCCCACGCATACAATTGGTCAAAATATCCCGATGCATAACGAGGCTCGCCTTGCCATTTAAAGCCAAGCCATTTCACGTCATTTTCAATACCATCGACATATTCTTGTTCTTCTGCATCTGGATTGGTATCGTCAAAACGCAGGTTACAATACCCGTCAAATTCTTCTGCAACACCAAAATTTAAACAAATCGCTTTAACGTGGCCAATATGTAAATAACCATTTGGCTCTGGCGGGAAACGAGTCACCACTGTTTTAGTTTTGCCACTGGCTAAATCATCAGTAATCACCTGACGTACAAAATCTAAGCCCGCCTGTTGTTCTTGCTGCGCAGAATCGACAGATGCATGAGTATTCGATGTCGGAGAATTGGGCACAGTTGAAACAACATCATTTGGCTTCATATAAATATTTCACTTCTTTACAGTTAAAATTTGACTGAATGAAACGCAATCTTTGTTTTTAACAAAGAAATTTACGTTTTTTACTTGCTATGTAGTTTACAGTTTGCTTATGCTTCTCTCAACCAAAAAACCCATGGCTTTCATGTCCATGATTAGGAGATTATGTAATGAGTTTTCCTCAAGTCGAATTAAACACCAACAAAGGTCGTATTGTTCTTGAGCTTAACACTGAAAAAGCGCCTAAAACAGTTGCTAACTTCTTGGAATATGTTCGTGATGGTTTCTATGATGGTGTAATTTTCCATCGTGTGATTGATGGTTTTATGATCCAAGGCGGCGGCATGGATGAAAACTTCAAAGAAAAAGCCACTCGTGACTCAATTGAAAACGAAGCGGATAACGGTCTAAGCAATGACGAAGGTACCATTGCGATGGCGCGTACTCAAGCACCTCACTCTGCATCTGCTCAATTCTTCATTAATGTGAAAAACAACTCATTCCTTAACCATACCGGCAAAACAGCTCAAGGTTGGGGTTATGCAGTGTTCGGTAAAGTTGTTGAAGGAATGGATGTGGTAAGCGACATTAAAAATGTTCGTACAGGTAACCGTGGCTATCACGCTGATGTTCCTTTAGAAAATGTTGTGATCGAATCTGCTAAAATTATTTCTGAATAATTTTAAACGGCATTTTTTGTGACTTATCTGTTTATCTCAGATTTACATTTGTCACCTGAACACCCTCGATTGATTCGGGGGTTTTTAGATTTGTTACGCCATTATCAGAATAAAAATACCCAACTCTATATTTTAGGTGATTGGTTTAATGCATGGATTGGCGATGACTATACCGCCCCATGGTTAGATGAAATTATTGATGCATTAAAAAGTTTTGATGTGTCAGGTAATCAAATTTATTTCCAAGTAGGCAATCGTGATTTTGCCTTAGATCAGGATTTTTTAAAGCAATTTCATGGAATTTTACTTCCAGATATTTACACGCTTGAAATTGCAGGTCAACAGTATCGGCTCGAACATGGCGATGCCTTATGTACCGATGATCTAGCCTATCAACGCTTTAAAAAAATTATTCGCAATCCTTATCTGGTTGCATTTTTGAAGAAAACGCCGCTCAGTTTTAGACAAAAACTCGCCAATGGCTTTCGCAAAAAAAGTCGAAAAAATAAGCAACAAAAATCTTATGAAATCATGGATGTGAATGATCAGGCTGTTATCGAAGCTTTAGAAAATATTAATTATCTGATTCATGGACATACACATCGCCCTGAAATTCATCCAGTAGAAAACAAACTTAGAATTGTTTTAGGCGACTGGCGCGAACAAACCAGTGAAGCCATGATTTTAGAAGTCGATGAGTACGGACAACAACACTTTATCAGATGGCAAATCGCTTAAGTTTTAGTCCTTCTGTTTTGTTCCGTTGATTTTTATTGAAAAATATTTCATCTGTTTAAATTTCGATTTATGATCATCAGCTATGTATATCCCTTACAAATTAGGTGAATGATCATGAACTTATTAGATACCGCAAAAAGTCGCTATACCACCAAAGCTTATGATCCATCAAAAAAAATACCGAGCGAACAGTTTGAGCGTTTATTGGAAGTTCTACGCCTAACCCCATCTTCAGTCAATATTCAACCTTGGCATTTTTTAATTGCTGAAAGCACAGAAGCGAAGCAACGTATTGCTAAGGCCATGACTGGACGCTATGCCTATAATGCTCCCAAAGTTTTGGATTCATCCCATACGATTGTATTTTGTACCCTTATTGATGCAACACCTGAACATTTAGAACAACTACTTGAACAGGATGATCTCAACGGTCGTTTTAAGGATGAAAAAGCCAAACAAGGTCAACGTGAAACACGTGCAGGTTATGTCGATTTTTATCGTAACGAACAAAAAAATCTGTTTGGCTGGATGGAAAATCAAACTTTTATTGCTCTCGGCCAGTTACTCCTCGCAGCGGGACTCGAAGGCATTGATGCCACTCCAATGGGTGGTTTTGATGAAGATGTGCTAAATGAAGAATTCGGTTTAACTGAAAAAGGCTTTCGTGCTTCAGTGGTCGTTGCCTTAGGTTATCGAAGTGAAACTGACTTTAATGCCAAATTACCAAAATCGCGTTTAAGTGATGAAGTTATTTTTACTCAGCTTTAATATTTTATAATTCCGTCATCATTGGCTTAATAAACGCTGATGATGACATTTAATAAATGTATAATAATGAAATATAATCTTGAAATTATTAAATAATCATCCCAATTCTACTTTTGTTTTTTTGATTTCCGTTATTTTAAATCATTATTATATTTTAAACTTAGTGACGATTTTAATCAGTGTTTTCATTGTGGCTACGCCCTTTTATTTATTTATCAACTTCTTGCATGCAGCGAGCATTCCAAATCCATGGTGGAAAATGTATAGTCACTTTTCCACCATTTTACTGACTAGTAGACTTCTTTCATAATTGCTTATACCCTCTTTATTTTTCTCCCATAGGGAGAAATAAAAAGACTTATGAAAGAAATCTATTGTTCCTGCATTTTTCTATTGGATTTTTTGAAATGGTTTGCAAGAAAGATATGAGATTATTACATTGCTTGCGCTAAACAAACCACACCAGCAACCCCTAAAACCAAACCGAGCACTGTCATCCAGTTGGTTTTTTCTCTAAATAGAATCATGCCACTCAAAATACCAAATACCACAACTAAAATATTCATGCCAGCAAAAACAATCGCAGGAGAATCTTTCAACAACATATGTGCTTTAACATATAGCGCAATATTACTAAAGTTTAAAATACCTAAGACTAAACCAGCCATTATATTCTTGGTCAGCCAAGGCTGTTTTAAAATAAAACCCACATAAATAAATGGAAATATAAATGATGTAATAAAAATCAGATTGAGCGTGACTGAAAACTGTAGACCTAAACTACTGGTATATTTAAGCAGAATATCGACCAGTGCATAACCTAACCATACGCCAATTAAAGCCATGATCGATTTATGATAATGACTGGAATTTTGGGTTTTCCCTTTTGCCAGAATAATACTTAGAACTGCGGCTAAACCTAAACCAATACCCACAATTTTTAAGGTATTAAAATTTTCATGAAAAATAAAATATGCAGCCAATAAAGACCATACCACGGATAAACGCTGTGCCAGTTCTGTTTTTATAATCCCTGCAAATTGTAGAGATTTTGCCAAACATAAAAATATACTGGGTAAAATTAAACCTAAGATAATAATTAACCACCACGGCGTATGTTGTAAAGACAAATGACTCAGATCAGGCTTAAACCAGAAAAAGCAAAGTAGACTTGCACTGAGGTAGTTCCAGACAATTATCTGAATCGGCTCAAATCCTTTTTCTTTGAGCCATTTCAGTAAAATAGAAACAGATACACTACATAATGCTGATAATGCAATTAATTCCATCTTGCTCTCGCGTGGTTTTTATCTTTTTTGTGGATAAAAGAAAAGCCCACGTATGGGCTTTTTCCAGAATCGAATCATTAAATAATCAATTATTTATAACGATCGACCATGACTTCTAAAGAAATTGGACGAATCTTATCGGCATTACCCGCTGTACCAAATGCTTCGTAACGATCGATACAAATTTGTTTCATTGCATCAACTGTTTTAGCAAAGTATTTACGCGGATCAAATTCGGCTGGATTTTCCGCCATAAAACGACGAATTGCACCAGTCGAAGCTAAACGTAAATCGGTATCGATATTGATTTTACGTACACCGTGCTTGATTGCTTCTACAAGCTGATCAACAGGTACACCATACGTTTCACCAATATTACCACCGTGCTCATTAATGATTTTCAACCATTCTTGAGGTACTGAGCTTGAGCCATGCATAACCAAATGCGTATTAGGCAAAGCGGCATGGATTTCTTTAATACGGTCAATCGCTAGAATGTCGCCTGTAGGTGGACGCGTAAACTTGTATGCACCGTGTGAAGTCCCCACCGCAATCGCTAGAGCATCGACATTAGTATCTGCAACAAATTGTGTTGCTTCTTCAACAGAAGTTAAAAGCTGAGAATGATCAAGGACGCCTTCCGCACCCACACCATCTTCTTCACCGGCCAAACCAGTCTCAAGACTACCTAAACAGCCGATTTCACCTTCTACGGATACACCACAAGCATGTGCCATTTGTACCACACGGCGAGTGACATCGACGTTGTAGTCATAATCCATTGGGGTTTTACCATCTGAACCCAATGAACCGTCCATCATCACCGAGCTAAAGCCCAACTGAATAGAACGTTGGCAGACATCTGGACTTGTACCATGATCCTGATGCATCACCACTGGAATGTGTGGCCATTCTTCAACTGCCGCCAAAATAAGATGACGCAAGAATGGTGCACCTGCGTATTTACGCGCACCTGCCGAAGCTTGCACAATAACAGGTGAATTGGTTGCATCCGCGGCCAACATGATTGCGCGCATTTGTTCTAAGTTGTTTACGTTAAACGCTGGTACGCCATAGGTATGTTCTGCGGCGTGATCCAAGAGCTGGCGCAATGAAATAAGTGCCATAATATCCTCCCAGGTAGTGCGACATATTCTACCTTGTCATTTGTTTCAAATCAGCAACAAATCACAGGATTTCAAAAAAAATCCCTGCATAGGCAGGGACTTTTAACAAAAGCCTACATAACTTACTGTGCTTTGTCTTGTTTTTGTTCAACAGCGGCTGCTTCTTCTTCAGTTGCTGGTGTTGCAGCATCCGCAGGAGCATTAGCAACAGATTCAGGAATATCTGTATTTTTTTCATCCATCACGGGTTTGTCGAGTGCATCAATAGCCGCTTGTTGTTCTGGAGTGACTTTTTCTTCAACAGGTGCAGCTTGACCTTCATGCGATGCAGGTGCATCATTTTTTTTAGCACAAGCCGTTAAAGTTAAAGGGATAACAACGATTGCAGCTAAAACTAATTTCAATTTCATCATGTTTTCTCACAACTGATTACTAAGCGTGCTTAGTTTATTGCAACTTTGTGACAGTTATATGAATCTAAAATGAAAAAACAGGCCGATATAAATCGACCTGTTTCAAATTTATGACAGTAAATCTATATGTGCTTAAGCACGTTCAAGCAAGACAGCGACTGCGGGCAAGGTTTTACCTTCAACAAATTCAAGGAAAGCACCACCGCCTGTAGAGATATAACCAATTTTATCTGCAACTTCATACTTATCAATCGCAGCCAAAGTATCACCACCACCTGCAATAGAGAATCCTTCAGATTCAGCAATTGCCAATGACAGTGTTTTGGTTCCTTCGCCAAACTGATCGACTTCAAACACACCCACTGGGCCATTCCAAAGAATGGTTTTAGCCGTTTTTAAGATTTCAGCAAAGGCTTTTGCCGTTTCAGGACCAACATCTAAAATCATGTCATTGTCTGCAATATCTTCAACTTTCTTCACAACAGCTTTTGCTTTTGCTAATGAGCCGAGGAAGTCAGCAAAATCAATTTCTGCTACATCAGCGACCACCACATCCGTTGGAAGTGGAACAGATACTTTGGCTGCGATTGCTTTTGCTGTATCGATTAGATCATTTTCACACAATGATTTGCCCACATTGAAACCAGCGGCTGCCAAGAAGGTATTGGCAATCCCACCACCGACGATCAATTGACCACAAATGTCAGAAAGTGAAGTTAAAACATCCAGTTTTGTGGAAACTTTAGAGCCTGCAACAATCGCAACCATTGGCTTTTCAGGAGTTTGAAGTGCGCGACCCAAAGCATCTAATTCAGCTGCAAGTAAGGGCCCTGCCGCAGCTACTTTTGCGTAACGTGCTGCACCTTCGGTTGAGGCTTCTGCACGATGTGCTGTACCAAATGCATCCATCACAAACACATCACAAAGCGCAGCGTATTTTTGTGCCAATTCTGCGTTGTTTTTCTTTTCGCCGTGGTTAAAACGTACATTTTCAAGTAAAACCACCTGACCCGCGTCGACGTCAACGCCATCTAGATAGTCTGTATAGAGTTTTACTTCTTGACCCAATGCTTTGCTTAAATATGCTGCAACGGGTGCAAGAGATTGTTCTGGTTTTGGCTCACCTTCCACTGGACGGCCTAAATGAGAGAACACCATGACCGCAGCGCCTTTTTCTAAAGCAGCCTGAATCGTTGGTAACGCAGCACGTAAACGTGCATCGCTGGTAATTTCCCCATTTTTGACAGGCACGTTTAAATCTTCACGAATAAGGACACGTTTGCCTGCTAAATCTAGGTCAGTCATGCGCTGAAAATTCATGTATTGCTCTCTTTATAGATTTAAAAACGCGCCAATTTTAAATGATTGCACTAAAAAAAGTTAGTTTTTTTGTAGAAAAGCTGTAGAAAGATAAACTTTTGATTATGATAGGTTCAGTTGTTTTTATGACGAAGGCCTATGTCTATTCATCCAGATCCAAAAATTAATCGCTTGAATGTTTTGGGCGAACCACTTGCAAGCTGTTGTTTTGATCCGATAACAGGATATTTTCGTAATGGTTTTTGCCATACTGCGGTGAGTGATCTTGGGCAACATACCGTATGTGCAGAAATGACTTCAGAGTTTTTAAGTTACTCACAAAAAGTCGGCAATGATCTGACTACGCCACTTCCAGAAGTGGATTTTCCTGGGGTGAAGCCAGGTGATTTTTGGTGTATTTGTGTGACCCGCTGGGTCGAAGCTTATCAGGCAGGTTTTGCACCGCCGATTAAGTTACAGGCATGTCATCAATCAGTTTTAAGCTATGTGCCTTTAGATGTGCTGATGGAATACGCGGTTTAATGAGTCATTCTGAACTTATATTGGCCTCTGGTAGCCAAACACGTAAAGCGCTAATGGATCGGCTAGGTCTTGTTTATCGCTGTATTTCACCAGATATTGATGAATCAGCAAAAGGCGAAACACATGCAGATGCGCTTGCACGACGGTTGTCTTTTGAAAAGGCTAAAGTGATTGCAGAACAATATCCAGATGCGATTGTAATCGGTTCTGATCAGGTCGCTTGGCGAAGCCATACACCACATGATTTTATAGGTAAACCCTTAACTACTGAAAATGCCATTACACAGCTTATGGCAAACTCTGGTCAAAGCCTATGTTTTAGTACTGGACTCAGTATTCAGCATTTACATAGTGGTTTTGAACACACTCTGGTTGAACATTATCAGGTTAAATTTCGTGAGCTTACACTGGATGAAATTCAGCGTTATGTCGCGATTGAACAACCTTTGCAATGTGCAGGAAGTTTTCGCTGCGAAGGTTTGGGCATTAGTTTATTTGAGTCAATGTCGGGAAATGATCAAACGACACTGATGGGACTGCCTTTAATCCAGCTATGCTATTATTTGAGGCAATTAAATATTGTGATTCCATAACTTTAACTAAAATGGGAACGAATCATGAAAAAAATATTTTTAGCTGCATCATTTGCTGATGTTTCATCACATTTAGCTGTCTTTTTAAATGAATCATTACAGGATAGATCTGTCGCATTTATTGCAACAGCATCTCTGGTCGAAGACTATCGTGGATACGTTGAAAATGACAGACTTGCCTTCAAAAACTTAGGTTTAAATATTAACGAACTTGATATAAGTCATTCTACATTTGAATCAATGAAGACCATATTGTCAGAAAGTGACTACATTTTTATCTCTGGAGGCAATACATTTTATTTGTTGCAAGAGCTGAGACGTACGGGTGCAGATCAGCTTATCTCTGATTGGATTAATCGAGGAAAACCCTATATTGGAAGTTCGGCAGGGAGTATTGTTTTAGCCCCAGATATTGATTATATCCAGTTGATGGATGATATAAACAAAGCACCACAACTTATTGATACACAAGGCTTGAATTTAATCGATTTCTATCCGCTTCCTCATTTCAACAATGAACCTTTTATTGAGGTTGCTCATCAAATTTACACCAACTATTTCTCACAATTAAGCTTAAAACCAATAGATAACGATCAATTTATTAGCGTTGACGACCAATAAATACTTTAAAAAATTGATATCTGTTTACCCACTCAATCTTGCATCATCTTGTAACTTGATAACGATTATTGAACAATATACAAAATATTTTGGTTTTTGTGTTATGTCCAAATCTCTTGATGTCTTAGGCGGAATTACCGCAGAACAATTTTTAACTGAATACTGGCAAAAAAAACCATTACTGGTTCGTAATGCTATGCCAGAAATTATCCATATTCTTGAGCCTGATGATGTTAAAGAACTGGCTTTAGAAGAAACCGTTTCTGCGCGTCTACTTAAACAAAAAGATAAAGACCCAAATCAATGGACTGTCAAATCCTCCCCATTGATCAAAGGTGATTTTCAGAAGATGCCAAAACTGTGGACTTTATTGGTTCAGGCGGTCGATCACTATTCTTTTGATCTGGCGGAACTCTGGAACAAGTTTCCATTTATCCCCCAATGGCGACGTGACGACATTATGGTGTCTTATGCCCCGAAAGGCGGTTCTGTAGGTCAACATTTTGACTTTTATGATGTTTTTCTAGTTCAAGGTTATGGGCATCGTCGTTGGCAACTCGGGCAAATGTGTGATGCCTCAACTGAGTTTGTGCCGAATCAGCCATTAAAACTACTTCCAGATATGGACATTGATTTTGATGAGGTGTTGGCTCCAGGCGATTTACTCTATGTGCCGCCCGGTTTGTCACATTACGGTGTCGCAGAAGATGATTGTTTAACCTTTTCCTTTGGCTTTCGTATGCCAAATATCGCGACCATGATGGATCGGGTCAGTGACAAATTTGCCGATAATAGTTTATTAAAAAATCCATTATTGGATATTGTTCGAGATCAAAGCTCTGCCATTGGAGAAATCACGGCGAATGAGCTGGCTTATCTCAAAGCCAAAGTACTGGAGCAATTACAACATTCCAGTGACTTTGAACATGCGCTGATGTCGCTGATGTCTGAACCTAAATATCCTGACAATATTCCAGAAGCAGATGAAATTGAAGCCGATGATTTGCTTGAAATTCTGGATAATGGATATGAGCTGCGACTGGAACCTGCATCACGGCTTTTATATACCGAAGAAGATGGACAGTTACTTTTTTGGGCAAATGGTGAAGAATGCTTTATTTCAGAAGTCTTTGAACAAAGCTTAAAACGATTGGCCGACGGTGAAATTCTGAATTTTGATCAATCTTTGAATCAAGAAGAGATACTTGAGGATATTACCCAGTTACTCAATGACTCGGTTTTAATGTTGCTGCCACCCGAAGAAGAAACAGAATAAGTTGTTTTTTGAGCTGGGAGTTTAGAATAATTCTCAGCTCTAACAATTCGTTACTTGAGCTTAAGCTGGCTTGTTGGCTAATTTAGATAACAATAAAAAAGGAATATTGTTTTAATGGCCAATCTCACCCAAAGTATTCGACATAAGTTTTTAAATACTTTTTTTTCACGGCATTCAGTCTGGTTCCTGTGCATTATTGTTGCCATCAGCATTAGTTGGTTTCGCATCTCTTATGCACCGCATTATATTTATTATTTTGTTTCTGATACTTTTCTAAATGGATTGTGGCTCATTACAGGTTTACTCAGCCTGCTGGGGCTTTATGATGTTTTACAAAATAAACATTCTATTCTAAGAAACTACCCGATCATGGGACATTTTCGGTTTTTCTTTGAAGACTTTCGTCCTGAAATCCGTCAATATTTTATTGAATCTGATCAGGATGCCCTGCCTTTCTCACGCATGCAGCGCAGTTTAGTGTATCAACGCGCCAAAAATGAAAATGCTGACAAACCTTTTGGTTCTATCATCAATGTCTATCAAGATGATTATCGCTTCATGGTACATTCAATCACCCCATGTGAACCTGCTGATCCTAAGACATTTCGGATTGAAATTGGCAATCACCAGTGTACGCAGCCTTATAGCGCATCGATCATGAATATTTCAGCCATGAGCTTTGGTAGCTTGAGTGCCAATGCGATCCGTGCGCTGAATAAAGGTGCAAAAATGGGAAATTTTTATCATGACACGGGCGAAGGTAGTTTAAGTCCTTACCATCTGGAAAATGGCGGTGATATCGTCTGGGAAATTGCCAGTGGTTATTTTGGTTGCCGCACGCTGGACGGAAAGTTTGATCCTGAAAAATTTAAAAAACAGGCAGCCCTTCCGCAAATCAAAATGATTGAAATCAAACTTTCGCAAGGCGCTAAACCGGGACACGGCGGAATCTTGCCGAAAAATAAAATTACTGAGGAAATTGCAGAAATTCGAGGAGTTCCGCGCGACCGCGATTGTATTTCTCCACCAAAGCATTCTGCGTTTAACACGCCAATCGAGATGATGCATTTTATTCAGCAATTACGTGAACTCTCTGGTGGAAAACCTGTCGGTTTTAAACTGTGTATTGGTCAGCCATGGCAATTTATGGGCATTGTCAAAGCCATGCTTGCTACCCAAATTATTCCAGATTTTATCGTGGTGGATGGCTCTGAAGGTGGTACGGGAGCTGCGCCTGTCGAATTTAGTGATTTTATCGGAACACCGCTGCGCGAAGGCTTACAGTTTGTGCATAACACTTTAATTGGAGCAGGCTTACGAGATCAGATTAAATTAGGTGCCAGTGGTAAGATTATCAGTGCTTTTGATATTGCCAGTACCTTTGCATTGGGTGCAGATTGGGTCAATTCTGCACGCGGCTTTATGTTTGCAGTGGGTTGTATTCAAGCGCAAAGCTGTCATACCAATCAATGTCCAGTTGGTGTCGCGACCCAAGATAAAGACCGCCAAAAAGCGATTGATGTTCCAACCAAAGCCGATCGTGTATTTCATTTCCAAAAAAATACACTTCATGCACTCTCTGAAATGATTGCAGCAGCAGGTTTGCAGCATCCTTCTGAAATTAAGGCACATCATTTGGCACAACGTTTGAATGATCGTGAAATTAAGAACTACGCGCAATTGCACTTTTTCTTTAAAGGCGGTGAACTTTTAGACTGCCATGAAAAAGATGATGAAAACTTTTATTATCGGATGTGGAACATGGCCATGGCTGAACGATTTTAATGTTTAGCTGATTAAATATTAGACTTCTTTCATAAGTCCCTTTTATTTCTCCTTATGGGAGAAAATAAAGAGGCTTTAAACAATGAGGAAAGAAGTCTATTTAACCACCCTGATTAAAAGCCTTAATTAAAAACCCAAGAAGATGACTCTCTTGGGTTTTATTTTTACAAGTATCAATGAATTAGTTATTCATCGCCTAAATCATCCAGAAAATCGACTGTAGGAACGAAGAATAATGTTCCCGTTTGTGCAGTACTAAAATCTAGTAAACGATCTAAATGCCCTTCAGCGTTGCCTTGAAACATATGCTCTAACATTTGACGAGTCGTACTAAATTTATTGGCATAACCAATAAAGTAAGTTCCATATTCACCCTTACTTGGATTAGAAAATGGCATATTGGCGCGCATAATTTTGAGTTCATTGCCTTCATCATCATAGGCTTTGCTGACATTATTATGTGCTGTACCCGGTTTTACATCATCGCCCAGTTCAACATCATTAAACTTTTTACGACCAATCACTTTTTCCTGTTCTTCATCACTTAGGCTTCGCCATTTATCCATGTCATGCACATATTTTTGGACAAAAGCATAGCTTCCACCCGTAAATAATGGATCTTCTGTAGCTACCAGTGCATATTCAGCCGCAATTTCAGGCTCAGGATTTTCAGTACCATCTACAAATCCAATAATGGCACGGCCATCAAAATAACGGAAACCATGAACTTCATCGACAGGATGAGTTAAATCTTTGAGTTGCTCATGAATAATACTGGCAAGCTCATAGCACAAGGCCTGACGATCGGCGCGAATATGAAAAAATAAATCGCCGGGCGTTGAAACAGCCGTATATTTGGGCCCTTTAATTTCTTTAAAAGTGGTTAATTCATGTGGTTTAGGCTGACCCGCAAATAACATGTCCCATGCGTTAGAACTAAAGCCTAAAACAGCATTAAAGTTATCATCAGGATAACGTGCTCTTAAACTACGGGTTAATGCTGAAAAATTTGCAGCAAAATCGATTACTTTTTCTTTTACACCATCTGTTAAAGATAGTCCCAATACAATAAATAAAGCATTTTCACCTGGACGACTGGTAACAGGCTGAACTCGAGTCAATGTCATAAACCTCTGCCTTGTCTGAGCATTTTGTTCTTCTACTAATTTAACATATTGTATATAAAAGTATAAAAAAGCTTGCAGCTACTTCGTTTAAAATATTTCACCTGCGCAAAATACAAACAAAAACACGCATAGCTTTAAAGTTATACGTGTTTGATAGATTCAGGCAACTTATGCTTTGCCATATTGTTTTTTTAGATATTTCACAATTTGAGCGGATTCAAACAATTTAACCCCTGTATTGGGATCAACCAAATAAGGCACTTGCATCTTTCCTTGCATTTCGGATAGCATTTTTTCACGCTTACCACCCGCCAAAGGCTCATATTTACCGGGTTTTAAACGTAAGACCGCAGGTCCCATATCTTGCCAGCGTTCCTTTGGTACATTATGTAAAATGTAAGGAATTTCTAACTCGGTCAACGTCGCACGAACAATACGTGAGTATGGACTCGCTTCAAAACTCCATAACTCAAGTAATTGTTCTGGGGCAGCACGATGAACGATCTTCTTATCCACCCAGACTCCACGTGCCATGTTTAGAAGTGTTCCTGCAAACTCAGGCACAGGGATTTTTGGATAATGGCTATATTTCGCTGGCGTTTTTCCAGTTTTCCCATAATATTTAAAAAGATGATGAATAATGTTCTGAGACTCAAAAAGCTGATCCCCTGTATTTTCATCAATCAGAAAAGGAAATTGTAATTTTCCTCCCTTTTCTTTCACAATTTGACGGTACTTTTGTCCACCTTTGGGACAAGGATAAATTTCGACATCAAGATTCAATAAGGTAATCGCTTCTCGAACACGACGGCAAAATGGTGATCCTTCAAACTCATACAATTTAAGTGGTTTTGCAGGCTGAATTGGAAATGGCGTACCACTAACTCCACGACCGCCCTCTGCCAGACTTGATGCAAGCGATTGCAAGACTTTTATTTGATGAATCACCATAAAGGTATCCTATTATTATAAATTGACGAGTTGCTCTGTAGCGACCACGATGCCATTGTTATCCGCATAAATAAAGTCGCCAGACTTAAATGTTACGCCACCAAAATAAAGATTTACATCAACTTCGCCTATGCCTTTGCGGTTACTTTTTTGTGGAATTGCAGCCAATGCATGTACGCCCAAATCCAGCTCAGCAATCGCATCAACATCACGTACACAGCCATAGATGACCACACCGTTCCATTGATTTTTTACCGCTGACTCAGCAATCATATCGCCCATCAAAGCACAGCGCATGGATGCACCACCATCCACTACCAGCACTTTTCCTGTTCCATCCGTTGCCAGCAACTCTTTAACACGTGAATTATCTTCAAAACATTTTACTGTCACAATTTGACCACCAAATGTTTTACGTGCTCCGTAACTCTTAAAAAAACGTCCATCCAGTGAAGGGGTTACAACCTGAATGTCTTTATCAGGATGATCATCAAGTAAATCACAGGTTACGAAAGGCACTAGACTCATGTTGTTCTCCATTATGAAGTAGTTTGTATGGCTAAATTATCATAAATTTTAAAGCTTTCCATTTGTGTATTTGCAGCGATGATCATGATATGCGCCAATTGCTCCGCAGTCACAGGCTTATACATCAATGGTTTTTTAATGGTGTCTTTAAGCAGCAAAAATATCTTCTGTGCTGCACCTTCAAGGAGTCTTTGCTCATCTCGCTCACCAATCAATAAAGAAGGATGAAAGATTGAAAGTTTGTTGAGTGTGAGTGTCTTCAAATAATCTTCAAGCAGCCCTTTGACCCGATTATAAAAGAATATTGAAGATGAATTTGCACCCATCGCACTCACCAAAAGCAAATGTGTTTCTTTATCTTGCAGTAAATCTGCAAAATGTGCATTGATTTCATAATCAATCGCATAAAATTTTTGTTTAGAGCCTGCTTTTTTAATGGTCGATCCCAAACAACTAAAAGCATGTGTATAGCCACTGACATCCTGATCATTGAGTAACAAAAAGTCTTCGAGTACAAACTGACTAACTTTGGAAAATACTTTAAATTCATCTAACTCTTTTCGCACCACCACAGTCACAGATTCAAACTCTGACGCTGCTTGTAACTGTTTTACCAATGCTTTTCCGACCAATCCAGTCGCACCAATCACCAATGCTTTTTTGTTCATATTTGTCATATTTTAACCAGCCTACTTATTTTCGCTTTAATTTAGCCTGTTCCTGAAAATTTATCACCATCAAAAACGTTGCAAAAACGTCTCAAGACTTGACTTAGCCGCACCAATTCATCAAAATATGGCACTTGTTTACGGGCTGGTGATAGTTTTAACTATAACCAGTGAAACTTCAGCCCGCCCAGACCAATCAAATTTCAAGGAGTGCAAGAGTGGCAAACTCTGCTCAGGCAAAAAAACGTGCGCGTCAAAACGTTAAAGCGCGTAAACACAACGCAAGCTTGCGTTCTATGGTTCGTACTTACATCAAACGTACTGTAAGTGCAATCGCATCTGGTGATTATGCTGTTGCTACAGAAGCTTATAAAAAAGCTGTTCCTGTAATCGACCGTATGGCTGATAAAGGCATCATCCACAAAAACAAAGCTGCTCGTCATAAGAGCCGTTTAAACGCTCAAGTTAAAGCATTAGCTTCTAACTAAGCAGCAAATAAAGAAAGCCCTACTGGGCTTTTTTTATTGCCATGAAAATAATAAATTTAAAGCTCATCCCTTCTTTTATATGCGTAATCCCCATTTAGACAAAGCCAAAGGTTTACTCATCTTTCTAGTAGTATTGGGTCACTGCTTAGAACGTTTCATTGGCTGGAATGATCCAAACAGCGCATTACTTGCATTTATCTACAGTTTCCACATGCCTGCTTTTATTTTTGTCTCAGGCTTATTGTTTAAAAATCATAAATTATTTGAAAAAATCTTATTTTTTGCTGTGCTCGCAGTGTTGTTTCAAATTCTTTATTTTTGCTTTGAATCCTTTTGGCAACACACTCAAAACTGGCTGCATTGGGTGATCAAACCGTATTGGATTTTGTGGTATCTATGGGGAATGGTGGCTTGGAGTCTGATCACACCGTTACTCATGAAAACGCACTATCCTTTGCTTATTGCCATTTTCGCAAGTTTAGGTATCGGACTATCTCCATTCAATAATTATCTGTTTTCCATCGGACGGATTTTTGTGTTCCTGCCATTTTTTGTAGCTGGCGCGCTTTATGGCAAATCTTTTTTACACTACATACAAAATACCAAGTATTCACTCTGGATTGCGGCTGCAAGCATAATAATATCAATCACTTTGCTGGCTTTACTCAGACCCAATCCTTACTGGTTATATGGAAGTTTGTCCTATCAACAGTTACAGATAGATGCTGTTCACGGAGTTTTAACACGCTTATGGCTATTAATGATCGCAAGTTGCGGAATAATTGCTTCACTTGCGTATGCATCCAAACTCCCAGATATTTTGAGGAGCATGGGTGAAAATACTCTAGCCATTTACTTACTACACGGTTTTTTTATCATTACCTTAACTAAATTGATCACATTCTCTTCAACGAATTGGATGCTCAATCTGGCATTTTGTTTAGTCATCAGCATCTTACTTTGCGTCATTTTAAAAGCAAGATTTTTATCCAGATCGATTCAATACATTGCGATGCATATCACTCAGTTTTTACTGAAACTCATGCAATATTTTTATACGCGGTTTCTATAAACGCTGATTTGGCTGAATAAAATCACTGACATTCAACTGATGTACTTCGCCACGCCAAATCCATTTCAATTGACTATTGAGAAAGTCATCACCCTCAAACCAGACAAATAAACCTTCCATCATTGCAGGCCAATCTTCTTTATCAATCTGACTACGACCCGAAATCACCGCAACAATCGCAGCAATAATCGTGTCGTGACTCACCGCCAGACTTAAACCATTTGAAGCATTTGGATGAGTATTATAAATCAGCTCTAGTACATCAAAGACACCCGTGATCGGATGCTTCATCCCCGGTAAGGCGTTATTGACAAAACTATTAATAAAACCGAGTGCGCCCTGTTCACGAAAATAAGGCGCGGCTTTTTTTATATCCAGTACAAAACTACCCGGTTCAACCAATAAGCCTTGCTCAACAATCTCAATGGTATGGGTATTACTGGTAGGAGTCACCCGATCAGCTCCCTCAATCATCAAAGCAGCAGTATCAATACAGCGCTGAATAGGGCTTGAAATACAGTGCTGAATCATTCGACCTGTATTTTGTATCAAACAGGCACCCCACTCCTCTGCCAATACCCGACCAGATTCAGTAAGTTGTAAATCATAACCTGCCAAGCCTTGTCCATTGACAATTTCACGAATTGAATGCCGTGTAAAAAGTGTCACAGGAATATTGCCATCAGGCAATAAATCAATCGCCTGTAGCATACTGGGAGGTAATAGCTTAAGTGCCATATATCATCTTATGTTGTCATTTTCATTACCTGCTCACTATAACATGCAGGCCAAAACTCTCAATCTGTAATCTGCACATGCTTTAGCGCATTTAATGCTAAATCTTTTATTTCTGGAGTGGTAAATGCTAAAAAGCCAGCATTGAGTACCGTATCACGCTGGTTATATTCAAATGGCCGCCCATGTAATGAGACTAAACCACCACCAATACTTTCTAGTAAACCCTGACCTGCGCTGGTATCCCATTCCGAAGTCGGATGAAATCTTGGATACAGGTCAATCTCACCTTCAAGCATCATACAAAATTTATAAGCGCTGCCTGCTTCACGACGAATTACGGCATGATTCTGTTGCTCAATAAACCCAATGAATTGCGCATACTTCGGATTTTTACTGCTATGACTTAAACCGATTTGTAAGGTCTGAGATAGAGAACTTTTGGCATTTTGATAACGCCACCATTGTCCATGATTAAACTGATATTTATACGGGAGATCATCGAGATAACCCAAATACATTTGTTGTTCACAAGGCACGACAATGACCGAAAAAATAGTTTTCGAGTTTTCAATTAAACTTAAATTAATGGTAAATTCATCGCGTTTATGAATAAACTCTTTGGTTCCATCCAAAGGATCAAGCATCCAGCAGGTTGACCATTCGTGTCGACCAATATTATCACTTTCTTCAGATAACACAGGATATACAGGCTGAACTTGAGCCAAGGCTTGCATTAAAAAATGATTAACTCTTAAATCTGCCTGTGTCACAGGTGATTGATCACTTTTCTGGTGAATATTAAACTCGCTTCCTGTGGTATAACTTTGGTATTCTTCAAATAGAATTTGACTCGCTTGCTGCAACACAGGTAACAATTGCATAATCAATGTATCTTGTGGCGCATGAGTTTTAATAAACATAGACTATCCTGTTATGCCAAATTGTAATTCTTCAACTTTACCTATTGTCCTATTTGATATGGACGGCACGCTACTCGACTTAAGTTTTGATGACTTTATCTGGAATCAATGTCTGCCTGAACGTCATGCACAAGTTCATCAATGTACCTTGCAACAAAGTCACCAGACCTTATCTGAGTTTTACCAACAGCACAAGCATACATTATCTTGGTATTCATCAGACTATTGGACAGCAAAAGTCGGCGTAGATGTCCTGAAATTACAACAGGAATTTCAACACAAGATTCAACCAAGACTAGGTTGTTTTGAACTTTTGCAACAGCTTCAGGATCAAGGTTATCGCTGTTGGCTGGTCACCAATGCCGATCAAGCGAGTTTAAAGCTTAAACTTGAAAATGTTGCACTTCGCCCTTATTTTGAACTCATGGTCAGTAGCCAGCAATTCGGTCATGCCAAAGAAGATATTGGCTTTTGGCAGGCTTTACAACAATTGCATCCATTTGATCCAACTCAAGTCATTTTGGTCGATGACACAGCACAGGTGCTCCAAGGTGCCAAAGAATTTGGAATCGAACACCTGATTACGATTACACAGCCTTCCAGTTTAAAACCTGCGCGGGATTCGTCCAGTTTAAACTACCCAGCCATCCATCATTTAATGGAATTAATTTCTTTTTTACCTCAATCTCAAGTTAAGGATATTGATGTCAAAACAGCTTGAACAACATGCCAATGACTCAATGCGAGTCGATAAATGGCTTTGGGCCGCACGTTTTTTTAAAACTCGCTCCATTGCCAAAGCTGCCATTGAAGGTGGTAAAGTCCACCATGACAGTGAACGCGTCAAAGTTTCTAAAGAAATCCGTGTCGGAATGGAACTTACCATCATGCAAGGATTTGAAAAGAAAACCGTGGTGATTAAAGCACTCTCAGCAACACGTGGTCCTGCGCCTGTGGCTCAATTATTATATGAAGAAACAGAAGTCAGTTTAGCGCGTCGGGAGTTGATTGCAGCACAAAGAAAATTGCATAATCTAGCGCGACCTGATCATCGTCCATCCAAAAAAGATCGTCGACAAATCAGCAAGTTTAAACAAGAAAATGATCAACAATTTGACCAGTCATGGTCTTATCATGATGATTAATTGAATGGCTTTTTATACACGTCATATTATGTCGTACTGACATCATCTTGACATGGAATATTAAAAATAAATCTGTCACTATACACAGGTGGAACGAGGTTAAAATTCGATACATCCACTTTGAATGATAGTGATATTACACAGTTTTGAGGTTGTGAGATGGATGATAATAAAAGCAAGGCATTAAACGCGGCCTTGAGCCAGATTGAAAAACAATTTGGTAAAAATACAGTGATGCGCTTAGGTGACAACACGGTACAAGCAGTTGAAGCGGTGTCCACAGGCTCACTGACACTGGATATTGCACTCGGTATTGGTGGTTTACCAAAAGGTCGTATTGTTGAGATTTATGGCCCTGAATCATCAGGTAAAACCACAATGACCTTACAAGCCATTGCTCAATGTCAAAAAGCGGGCGGTACGTGCGCGTTTATCGATGCTGAACATGCACTCGATCCACAATATGCACGTAAGCTTGGCGTAGACATCGACAATCTATTGGTTTCACAGCCTGACCATGGTGAACAGGCACTTGAAATTGCGGACATGCTAGTGCGCTCAGGGGCAATTGATCTGATTGTTGTCGACTCTGTTGCGGCACTGACTCCTCGCGCTGAAATTGAAGGCGAAATGGGCGACTCACACATGGGCTTACAAGCACGTCTCATGAGTCAGGCATTGCGTAAAATCACGGGTAATGCCAAACGCTCAAACTGTATGGTGATCTTCATTAACCAGATTCGTATGAAGATTGGCGTCATGTTCGGTAGTCCAGAAACCACGACTGGTGGTAATGCACTTAAGTTCTATGCATCGGTACGTTTAGATATTCGTCGTGTTGGACAGGTCAAAGAAGGTGACGAGATTGTTGGTTCTGAAACCAAAGTCAAAGTTGTCAAAAACAAAATGGCGCCTCCATTTAAAGAAGCACTTTTCCAAATCCTTTATGGCAAAGGCACCAATCAACTGGGTGAAGTCGTGGATTTAGCGGTGCAACAGGAAATCGTGCAAAAAGCAGGTGCATGGTATTCTTATCAAGGCAACAAAATTGGTCAGGGTAAAAATAACGTGATTCGTTATTTTGAAGAAAATCCAGCGATTGCGCAGGAAATTGAAAAACAGATTCGCGATCAATTACTGACCAGCACGCCAGTTGCAAATAGCACTGAAGTTGAAGAAGAAGAACCTGACTTTTTAGAAAGCTAATTAAGCTATCATCAAACGCCCTGCGGGGCGTTTTTCATTTGGAATGACCTAATGTATTCAAATTCAGATGATCAAGCAAATAAACCGCTTCTTACAGGCACAAGTTTGCGTTCTTACGCTTTTGCACTGCTAACACGTAAGGAATATGCAAAGGCAGAGTTGATCGAAAAACTCAATCTTTATGCGCAGGATCGTGATGAAGTTTTGGTCTTGGTTGAGGAGCTATCAGAACGGCAATACCAGAGCGATCAGCGCGTTGCTGAAATGGTATTGTCTAGCCAAATACGCAAAGGCAAAGGCCCAAATCGAATTAAACAGGCACTCAAGCATAAACAACTGGATAGCAATTTAATTTTAGAAGATATTCAGGACGTTGATTGGTTTGAGCAGGCTTATCAGCTAAAAGTTAAGAAATTTGGAACTCAGATAGAAAAAGATCCGAAACAAAAAGCCAAACAAATTCGTTTTTTGCAATATCGCGGTTTTGATATGAATGTGATTATGAAAGCGATTAGTCGAACGACTGAAGAAGAGTAACTGGTGGTAACCCTACTAGCAAAACCTCGGCACATCATAGATCTGCTACCGTTGCTACCTTCCGGTCCTGGCGGGGTTCACAGAGTACAATTGCGAAGCCACCAGCAGGGCTACCATTGCAAGAACAGAGTATAGAGATTTTTAAATGTGTTGCAAGTGCTATCTCAAATTTTCCTGCGGTTTTCGTTTCAATTGACTAAATCATCAACAAATTTAAGGATTTGTTTATTTTTCATCTTTCTATGTGGCTATAAAAGCATTCTTTTCAAACTCAAAGCCAACACTATTTCATGGCTTTATTTCTTGAGTGAAATTAATTTTGTCAAACAGCATCAAAAATGAAAATGCTAAAATATTGTAATTACTTATTGCAATTCTTTGGCGGGGTGTTTTTAATGGCATTTGCTTTCAATTTGTTTTTTATGACTGAATGAATAAAAAACAACTGCTTGACGTTCTATTTAAAATTATGGATTGTGGCTTATGCTAAAAAAGCATTCTTTATTCGCGATTACCCTACTTTGTGGTTCTTCTATTTACGCTAATGTTCCGATTGAATCCCGTGGATTAAGCCAATCTAACTCTGGATCAACGTCAGTTGTAAATGATCAACCTGTCGCGACCAATCTTAACTGGCAGTTGATGCAAAAAAATCAACAACTTGAAAATGATATCCGTACATTGCGCGGACAATTGGAAGAACAAGCTCATTCGATTGATCAGCTAAAAAAAGATTTGGCTAACCGATATACTGATCTGGATCAACGTCTGGAACTACTCCATCAGAAAGTAGATCCGGATAGTACTGCAACTGATGAAAATGCAACAACTGATGCAAACGGTGCCGCGCCAGTAGCCAGTGAAAATACACAAGCTCCTATAAATGCAACTCCTCAACAAACACCTGTCGCACCAGTGGCTCAAACGAATCAGCAGCCTGCTCCTGCTACAAGCTCAACAAGCAATACAAATTCAGCATCAACATCGTCAGAAAATAAAGACTCAACAGAATTAGACAAAGCAGCATATACCGTTGCGCTTGATGCCTATAAACAAGGCGGTGCAAAAAAAGCAATTGCACCAATGGAAAACTTTATTAAGAATCATCCAAATAGTATCTACACACCAAATGCCTATTTTTGGCTGGCTGAATTTCATTTAGCAACTGATCCTGTCAATTATGCTCAAGCCAAAAAGAATTATCAGATTGTCGCTGATAAATATCCAACATCAAGCAAAGCACCGCGTTCTTTATATCAGTTATATAGCATTGCCAAAGATGTAGATCACAAAACTACTGTAGCGACACAATACAAAAACAAACTAATTGCCAGCTATCCACAATCTGAAGAAGCCGGTTTTGTTAAAAAATAGCATCAGTTAAAAACGAAAAAGACACATTTCAAATGTGTCTTTTTTATTTCGATAAGATACTTAACTAACGAATAATACCGCGTTTGGATGATTCAACTGAATCAATCAACAATTGAACTTCAGATATTTCTGGCAAAATTTCAGTACGAATTTTATCTAGTGCCTGTTCGGTGGTTAAACCCGACTTATAGATAATTTTGAAAGAATCACGTAAGCCATTGATCACATTTTTTGACCAACCTTTTCGACGCATACCTTCAACATTCATCCCAAACGCATGCGCTGGATTACCTGAAACCATCACATAAGCAGGCACATCTTTTAAAATTAAAGATGCCCCACCCACCATACTATAAGAATCAATCTTACAAAACTGATGAATTCCTGAGTTTCCACCCACGACCACATAGTCACCGATGTGCACATGGCCCGCCACACCGACATTGTTGGCAAAAATATTATGATCACCCACCACGCAGTCATGAGCAATATGTGTATTCACCATCAGTAAATTATGGCTACCCAATTTGGTCAGACTATTATCCTGAATGGTGCCACGATGCAAACTACAATGTTCACGAATGCGGTTATGATTACCAATTTCAAGCCAAGTTTCTTCGCCGTTATATTTTAGATCTTGGCAAATCTCACCCACACTCGCGAACTGAAAAATTTCATTATGTTCACCAATCCGTGTGAAACCACCAATCACGACATGTGAATGAAGCTTAGTCCCTGCACCGATGCTCACATTAGGCCCAATGACACAATAAGGTCCAATTTGAACATCTGAAGCAATTACTGCAGATGAGTCAATAATAGCGGTTGAATGAATGAAGTCGTTATTACTCATGCCTGCTCTGTTATCTGGTGCGAAATCATAATTTCAGCGGTCGTTGCTACAATACCATCCACTGTGGCTGTACAATTATATTTGTAAATACCACGTTTTTGCATCACCAACTCAGACTTTAAGACGAGCTGATCTCCTGCAACAACCTGCTTTTTAAAACGTACTTTCTCCGCACCCGCAAAAAGGAACAAAGAACCCGCTTTTGGTTTTTGATTATTCATGATAAAACCAAGAATACCTGACACTTGAGCCAAAGCCTCTACAATAAGTACGCCTGGCATAATTGGATATTCAGGAAAATGTCCTTGTAAAAATTCTTCATTGATTGAAACGTTTTTATAACCAACAATAGAATTTTCAGTTACTTCAACCACACGGTCAACCAGTAAAAATGGATAACGATGTGGCAGATATTCACGAATAGTTTGAATATGCATTGGCAATTCAGGGATCGTAAACGCGGGAGTGTTGGACTCAGTCATCATATTTCTATTTACGCAATTTAAAGGTTGATTCAAGAGACTCTATTTGAGCCTGCATATGATCGAGTCGTTTGAGTATTTGGGTCAATGGCACATCTGCTAATTGTCTAAAGCGAACAATCGTGCGTTTCCACTGACTATTTTCAAAAAGTCCTGTTCCTGAAGAATAGGTTCCTGCTTCAAAAATACTTTTTGTGACCATTGACATTCCTGTAAGTGTCACATTATCAGCAATGTTTAAGTGCCCTGCAAGTCCACACGCCCCACCAATGATACAGTTTTTGCCAATAGTGGTACTCCCTGCAATTCCCGTTTTTGCAGCAATCGCCGTATTTGTACCAATGTGAACGTTATGCGCGATTTGCACAAGGTTATCAATAATGACGCCGTCTTCTAAAATTGTATCGTCCAAAGCCCCGCGATCGATACTACAATTTGAACCAATTCGAACATCATTTCCAATTTGGACTGAACCTAATTGAGCAATACGATGCCATTTTCCTTGATAGGGTGCAAAGCCAAAACCTTCACCACCGACCACTGAATTGGCATGAATTCGAACGCGATCCTTAATTTTGGTCTCACCTGTTAAAGTCACATGTGAATCAATAAAACAATCTTTACCAACTTCAACGAAATCATTCAACGTAGAGTTTGCCAAAATAACGCTACCATCACCAACCACACAGTTCTCACCAATCACCACATAATGACCAATATAAGCACTATCTGAAATAATGGCAGACGGATGGATTTGTGCAGTACTTTCAATTCCAACAGATTCAATTTTCTTTTCAAAAACATGAGTCAATTGGGCAAAAGCAAGATAGGGATTTTGAACTACAATAAAATTTTGATGTTGCGCTAACTGTTGTTTTAATTCAGCAGGAACAATCAATGCACCTGCTTTCGAGACTTGTGCGGCTTCGAGATATTTGTCGCCATTCACAAATGAAATCTGATTTGGATGTGCATGTTCGAGACTTGCAAGTCCAGTCAGAGAAAGGTCTTTATGACCAAAAGACTCACCTTGAACAAGATGAGCCAAGTCTTCTAAACGATAACTACGTGCTTTCATTGATTATTTAATTGCATTAACCTTTTGAATCATTTTATCAGTTAAATCGTTCTTAGCGTCATAGGCAACCGCAGCATTTTTATTCAAAATGAAGTCTAAATTGTTTTCTTGACGAAGTTGTTCACCCGCTTGTTTCACACGAGTTTCAAAAGTGTTGTTCATGGTTTGTAAAGTACCTTGAACACGAGTCTGCAAACCTTGCTGGGTCGAGTTGAATTCGCTTAATTTGGTCTGATATTGCTGATTAAGTTTTTGAACATCAGCTTCTTTCATATTACGACCTTCAGTTTCCGCTTTTTGACGTAATGCATCTAGCTCTTTACCAAGCTGTTCCAGTTTGGTTGTCGTCGGTTTAACTGACTGATTTAAGCTTGCATTTTGTTGCTTAAGATAGCTACTGCTATCGACAACTTTTGCTAAATCAACAAAACCCACACCTGCGGCTTGTGTCAATCCAGAAATAGACAAACCCATACCCAATAAAACTACTGCTAATTTATTCATTTTGATTTCCTTATACAGGAGTATTTCAACAATTAATTATTTGATCAAAGACCGTACTAGAAAGTACGGCCGATTTCAAACTGAATTTCCTTGGTTTCATCACCATCTTTATCATTTAATGGGAATGCATAACTTAATGACAGAGGACCAATCATGGTAATCCACGTAAAGCCAACACCCACACTATAACGAAGATTGCTTAAATCCAGATTATAGTTATCTTTACAATATTGTTTTGCATCTACAGGCGTGGTAGAACCATTCAAATAAAGATTTCCTGAAGCAGTTTTACACTGTGTATCAAAAACCTGACCACCTTCTGCAAATATTACAGGTCGTACCTGACGTGCCCAGTCCCCTTTAAATGGAATAGGTAAAGCAAGCTCAGTACCAAATTGTACTAAAGCATTGCCACCGACTTCTTCTGGATCCCAATCACGCGTTCTACTCACGTTATAAGTTACACCCGGATACTTAGGTCCCAGTGTATTGACATCATAACCACGTACCGATCCGTAACCACCTGCAAAGAAGTTTTTATAAAACGGCAAATCATTACCATAACCGAATTTACCGTAGCCACGAAGTACAAAATCATGACCTAATGGGAAATAAGCCTGAGTATCAAACGTGGCTTTTTGATAATCAACGTCACCACCTGGTAAACCAACTTCAAGATTTAAACGATGATACATACCCGAAGTAGGGAAAATCGGACGATTTAAAGTATTGTATGACCAACCCAAATTCAAGTTGTAGGTAAAGAATTCACCCTCGAATGCATTATCAAATGGAGTCATATCAATTACAGTACCATTGGCATCTTTACATTCGTATGCGTTTGTATCTGAATTCAGCTCATACGTACCACTACAATATGACCCCTGACCCGTTGCCTTACCGCCATTTTTAAGTAAGTAATCTCGAACATAGGTTGACACATAAGGACCAGTGGTAACTTTGGTATTATCCACACCAATCGATGCACTCACATTCTGGTTTTCATCAATTGGATAACCAAAACTTAAACTACCACCGATACTGTCAGTCACATAGTTACTGACGTTATAGTCATCATTCAGTTTGGTTTTACGATAATAGACATTATAACCACGACTCACACCGTCAATAGTGAAATACGGGTCAGTCACACTCAGGTTATAGTAATCCTGTGTTTCAGAGCGTGATAAATCAATTGCAACACGGTTACCTGTACCCAAGAAGTTCGTCTGACTTAACCCTGCCTGAAATGTTACACCGCCACTTTGAGAGTAACCAACTGCAAGTGTAGTCGTTCCAGAATGTTGCTCTTCAACATTAACATTCAAATCAACTTGATCTGGAGAATTGGGCACACGAACAGGTTTCACATCAACAGTTTTAAAGAAACCTGTACGCTCTAAACGCACTTTTGAAAGATCAATTTTTTCATTACTAGCAAGTGCGCCTTCCATTTGGCGCATTTCACGACGTAAAACCTCATCGGCAGTTTTACTGTTTCCAGAGAAATTGATGCGTCGTACTGTCACCTGCTGCCCCGGATTGATATAGTAATTCATATCAACCGTACGAGTTTCGTTATTAATTTGCGGAACCACGTTTACATCAGCAAAGTAATAGCCAGCATTTCCATATTTACGCAACAATAACTGCTTCACCGCATTTACTTTTTCTTGTGAATAAGTGTCGCCATCTTTATAAATTTTTAATGCCTGTAATTCTTCTGGCTTATACAGCGCATCACCTAAGAATTTAGTTTCACCAAACTTGAACTGCTGACCTTCATCAACAGAAACTTCAATAAAGATATGCTTTTTATCTTCACTAATATTGAGCTGGGAATTATTGATATTAAAGTTGATGTAGCCTTTATTCAAATACAAAGCACGTAATGCTTCAAGGCTCGCCGCCATTTTCTCGCGAGCATAGCGGTCATTACGAGTAACAATAGAAGCCCAGCCAGATTCTTTGACTGCAAAAGCCTGTTTAATGTCATCATCACTAAATACAGTATTGCCAATAATATTAATATCAAAGACTTTTGCAGGCTTACCTTCATAAAATTCGATGGTTAAATCTACACGGTTATTTGGGCGAGCTGTCGTGGTGACTTTGATGTCCGCATCATAACGACCTTGCTGTGTATATTGTTGCTCAAGTTCTGTTTCAAGAGTTTGCAAAGAAGATTTTTTAAGAACTTCTCCTTCGCTAACGCCCATTTTCTTTAAGCCATCTTGCAGAGCTTCTTTGGGGATGAGCTTATTGCCTTTAAATTCAATTTTTGAAATAACAGGACGTTCTACAACCTTAAAGACCAAAATATCATTTTGCTTATAAGTTTGAATATCATCAAAAAGACCAGTCGCATAAAGCGTACGAATGGCATCAGCAATGGTTGGATCGTCGACACGATCGCCACTGTTTATCGGCAACATGGTATAAACATTTGCAGGAGTGAGGCGAACTAAACCTTCGACTTTGATATCTCGTGCAATGAAGTCATTCGCTGCATATGCTTGTTGTACTGCCGCCATAGCACTAACAAGTGCCAAAGGCATTAATAAATGTGTGTGCCGCATGCCAGATTTTTCCAGTAAGTTAATTTTTCCATCTAAACGTTATAAACGCATAAAATCATTAAAGAGAGCCAAGAGCATCATACTGCCGAGCAGTACCATACCAATTTTTAAGCCCATCATTTGTATTTGTTCGGAAACAGGTTTACCGCGAATTGCTTCGATAAAATAATAAACCAAATGTCCACCATCCAACATAGGGATCGGCAATAAATTTAAAATTCCAAGACTTACACTCATCAATGCCATAAACGAGATAAACGTTTGCCATCCCATTTCAGCACTTTGCCCAGCAACTTTAGCAATAGTAATTGGGCCTGATAAATTTTCAAGTCCAATTAAACCTCTAAACATTTTGACGATCGAGTTTAAAATCATGCCAGAAATTTGAGTGGTTTTATCCACTGCCATCCCTAAGGCCTGAGCTGGATTATATTGAATCGTTTGTTTGTAGTCGTTAGGAATATTGACTTTAGCAGGGTTACTTTGCACACCAAGCATACCAGTGGTATTACCCATATTGTCACGTTTACCTTGCGGCATGACTTGCAAATGAACCATTTGCCCATTACGAAGCACATCAATATTCAGCAGTTTTTCAGGAGACTTCTGCACCACATCAACTACATCAAACCAGTCATTCATTTTAATGCCATTGATGGAAAGGATTTGATCGCCAACCTTCATCCCTTGACGAATGGCAGCACCATCTTCACTGAGCTGATGAATCACCGCGGGCATTTGAGGACGATAGGGTAAAAACCCAAGAATATCTAAAGCAGACTGAGATTGATCTTTGAGAAAATTATGAATAGGAAGCGCAACACTCTTTTGAGTGCCGTCACGATCTACGGTCATCAAAATTTGACCTGTTTCACCCGCTCGGTCAACCAGAGCAAAATTTAACTTTTCCCATGTAGGTGTTTGCTCTCCATCTACAGTTAACACTTTATCACCCACATGCAAATCGACTTGCGCGGCAGGCGTATTAGGCAAAACTTTGCCTATACGTGTATTTAACTGTTCTTGAGATGGAAGAAATAAAATCCAGAATAAAACGATAGCAAACAATAAATTAATCAGCGGCCCTGCTGCGACAATTGCAATTCTTTTCCACGGAGATTGGCGATTAAACGCATAAGGTAAATCAGCTTCAGCGACATTACCTTCACGCTCATCCAGCATCTTGACATAACCACCCAGTGGCAATGCTGAAAGTTGATACTGAATCCCTGATTTTTTCGATGTCCATTTTAGCAAAGTTGGACCAAAACCAATCGAATACACCAAAACCTTAACACCCAGCTTACGTGCCACCCAATAATGTCCAAACTCATGTATGGCAATCAGAGGCCCCAGCAACAGAATTGCTGCAACAATGATAAACAAAATATTCATGTTCAGCCTCCTGCGCTAGCCACGAATTGATGCGCAACATCACGGGCTAATCGATCTGTATCCAAAATAGCTTCTATACTCTGTGCCGAACCATTTTGCACGTGATTAAGCGTATGCTCAACCACTTCTGGAATCGTAGTAAACTTTATTTTCAAATTTAAAAATGCCGCAACCGCAATTTCATTTGCCGCATTTAAAATCGTGGGTGCGAGACCACCATCACGCATGGCTTGACGAGCCAAATTTAATGCAGGAAATTTTTGAGTATCGGGTTGCTGAAAATTAAGATGTGAATGTGTAAACAAATCAAGTGCAGGAACATGCGTGTCTAACCGCTCAGGCCATGCTAATGCATGTGCGATCGGCGTACACATATCAGGATTTCCCATTTGTGCCAAAGTTGAACCATCAATATATTGAACCATTGAATGAATAATACTTTGTGGGTGAATTACAACTGTAACAAAATGTTCAGATATTGAAAACAAATGACACGCTTCAATCAACTCCAAACCTTTATTCATTAAAGTTGCAGAATCAACAGAAATTTTTTGTCCCATAGACCAATTTGGATGCTTACACGCCTGCTGTGGCGTCACCGCCTGCAATTGTTCAAGCGTATGATTTAAAAATGGACCACCTGAGGCCGTCAGTAAAATCTGCGAAACCCCCAACTGGGGCTGACCATTACGCTCAATATTTAAATAATTCTGCGGTAAAGACTGAAAAATTGCATTGTGCTCAGAGTCGACGGGCAACAATAATGCATGATGATCTCGTGCCGCTTGCATCATGATTTCACCAGACATCACCAATGCTTCTTTATTGGCAAGCAACACTCTTTTACCTGCTTTGATTGCAGCGAGTGTAGGTAAAAGTCCTGCCGCCCCAACAATTGCAGCCATGACAATATCAACCTGAGAACTTTCAGCAACAGTAATTAAGCCTTGTTCCCCAGCCAATATCTCAATATCAAAAACACCCAATGCAAGCAATTCGGCGCGCAGTTCATCGACTTTTGATTCAGGTACAACCGCAATTTTAGGCTGATACTGTTTGCATATTTGAGCCAATTCTTTAATACGACTATAAGCTGTTACAGCAAAAAGCGTATATTTATCTGGATGACGATCCAATATTTTTAAAGTACTTTGACCAATTGAACCCGTCACACCAAATATACAAACAGATTGAGTCATTTATAGATCTACGCCAATAAGTTTTAATAGATACATGCCCGCTGCAAAGATAGGCGCTGCTGCAAGTAGAGAGTCGATACGATCTAACACACCACCATGGCCCGGCAAAATACGCCCAGAATCCTTAATACCAGCACGACGCTTAATCATAGATTCGAACAAATCACCCAATACTGAAGCAAAAACAGTCACCACAGACAAAATTAGAAACAGCAAATGCTGGGCAAATGTTAAGTTAAGATAATTAATCTGCACCACAACAATAATAATGATCGCAAGCCCTATCCCACCAATCAGTCCTTCAACCGATTTATTTGGACTCACTGTTGGCGCTAGCTTATTTTGACCAAATTTGCGCCCAACAAAATAAGCACCTGAATCCGCTCCCCATACCAACAGGAACAAGTACATCAACCACCATGGGGAACTTTGCCAAACTTCAAAAATTGCCGTAACTGCCGCACTGACCAGTATCAGCCCAAGAAGATAAAGCGAAGCATTGTACCAGCCATCGTATTCAGGATAAGCCTTGACCCAAAAGCTGCTCACCAGCCAAGTGAGTATTGATGCACACCATAATAAGATTGCAACTTCATTATAATAAAGCGCCAGCGCAGATATTAGCGCGACGATCAGTCCATAAGCCCACGCTTTCGGTTTAAATAATGCCGTATCTCTAGGCATGAGTTTAAACCATTCATAGCCAGCCACCCCTGCGGCTACAATCATTAAGCCAAACATTGGATAGTGAGAACTGGTTGCAAACATACAAGTAAGTACTACCGCTACCAGTACCAATGCGGTAATTATCCGGTCTAACATTTATTAATTCTCAATTTTCTCTTGGTGGATTTGTTCAGAAGTCTTACCAAAACGACGTTCGCGTCCTGCAAACACATCTAAAGCACGATCAAATTCTTTTACAGAAAACTCAGGCCAGAGTGTCTCGGTAAAATACAATTCAGCATAAGCAGCCTGCCAAAGCAGGAAGTTGGACAAACGATAATCACCGCCTGTACGAATCAGCAAATCAACAGCCGGCAGATTATTTAAACTAATCCGCTGATTAAAAAGTGCAGCATCTATTTGATCTACATCTAATACGCCTGCTTTTACGTCTTGTGCAATGTACTTTGCTGTATGGGCAATATCCCACATCCCACCATAACTGATCGCAATAGTCAGTGTCATGCTGTCAAAACTAGCAGTCTGCTGTTCTGCATGCAACATCAATTCACGTAAATGTGGAGATAGACGAGAACGATCACCAATAAACTGCAAGGCAATATTAAATTTTTCCATTCGAGGTAACTGTTCATGAATCGTCTCTTCCAGCAATTTCATCAATAAATCGACTTCATACTGTGGACGATTCCAGTTTTCGCTGGAAAATGCAAATACGGTTAATGCCTGAATCCCTTTGTTACGACAATGCTCAACAATTGGATCTAGACTATTTTTGCCTTCACGATGCCCATCTCCTTTTTGCATTTGATTTTTTTTAGCAAAACGGTTGTTGCCATCCATAATGATGGCAACATGTTGCGGAAGATGAAGCTCTTCTGAAGCGGTCATAAAATTAGACCTTCATCAATTCAGCTTCTTTTGCTGCCAAACGTTTATCAACTTCGGCAACATATTTATCGGTGATTTTTTGGATATCATCACCTGCACGACGCTCATCATCTTCAGAAATTTCTTTGTCTTTTAGCAGTGATTTGATATCACCTAATACATCACGACGGATGTTACGAATGGCAACTTTGGCATTTTCAGCTTCTGAGCGCGCCACTTTTTGCATATCACGGCGTGTTTCTTCAGTTAAAGCTGGTAAAGGTACACGGATTGCATCTGCTGTAATCGGATTTAAACCCAAATCACTTTCACGAATTGCTTTATCAATTGCCGAAACCATTGTACGTTCAAATGGTTGAACAATAAGAGTACGTGAATCTTCAATACCTACGTTTGCCACCTGATTCAATGGAACATCCGAACCATAATAAGAAACCATTACACCGTTTAGAATGGATGGATGAGCACGGCCAGTACGCACTTTCGCAAAACCTTGCTCTAAAGATTCAAGGGTTTTTTGCATGCGTTGTTCGCTGTCTTGTTTGAGATCGTTAATCATATGATCTTCCTTACTTATTCATTCAAGGTGTAATTGCTAAATTAGTCGAGTAGTATAAAGAGCTTTCTAGGTTACGTACATTAATTCGTAACATGAGTTCCTTCTTTTTCGCCCATCACCACGGATAATAGTGCACCAGCTTTATTCATATCGAAAACTTGCAACGGTACATTGTGGTCACGACACAGACAAATGGCAGTTAAATCCATCACACCCAACTTTTCATCAAGCACTTGATCAAAAGTTAAATGATCATATTTTACCGCATCATCATATTTGCTTGGGTCTTTGTTATATACGCCATCAACTTTGGTGGCTTTCAAAATCAAATTGGCTTCAATTTCAATTCCACGTAAGCAAGCCGCTGTATCTGTGGTAAAGAATGGGTTACCTGTTCCTGCAACGAATACACATACTTCGCCCTGACTTAAATGGCGAATCGCATCACGGCTCGAATAAGATTCAACCACTGTGCCGATTGAGAGTGCAGACATCAAACGTGTCTTGATATTGCGACGAACCAGAGCATCGCGTAGTGCCAAGCCATTCATCACCGTTGCCAGCATACCCATCTGATCGCCCGTTACACGACCCACTAGACCATCTTTTTGTAATTGGCTACCACGGTACAAGTTTCCACCACCAACAACGATCCCCACTTGCACACCCAAGCCAACCAAGTGAGCAATTGACAATGACATTTGATCAAGCACTTGTGCATCGATTCCCATGTCTTTATTGCCCGACAATGCCTCACCAGAAAGTTTAAGTAGAATACGTGAGTAACGGGGGCTATTAGAATCCGCCATGGTAAGCTCCAAAAAACAATGTGTTAAAAATAAATTTTGTTTGTTGCAACATCAATCATCAAGCTGATTTGATTGTAATCAACTTTGCAAATAAATCGTATTCATCTGCATCAGTAATTTCGACTTCAAGTAAGTCACCTGACTGGATTTTTGATTTATCAATATCTTCGACAAAGACATTGCCATCAATTTCAGGCGCATCAGCATAAGAACGTGCAACCGCAACAGGATATTCATCTTCCAGGCTATCGACTAAAACAGTCATGGTTTGACCAATCCGTTTTTGCAATTTAGCCGCCGAGATGGCCTGCTGAACCTGCATGAAACGTTCATAACGCTCTTGCTTAATTTCTTCAGGTACATGATCTGGTAAGTCATTGGCTGTTGCACCTTCAACTGGCGAATATGTAAAACAACCGACGCGATCAAGCTGCGCTTCTTGCAACCAATCTAAAAGAATTTGAAAATCTTCTTCGGTCTCACCTGGAAAACCCACTACAAAAGTTGAGCGAATCACCAAATCTGGACATTTTTCACGCCATGTTTTTAAGCGTTCAAGGGTATTTTCACTATGGGCTGGTCGCTTCATCAATTTTAAGACGCGCGGACTGGCATGCTGAAAAGGAATATCAAGATAAGGAAGAATTTTACCCTGAGCCATCAAATCGATGACTGCATCGACGTGTGGATATGGATAAACATAATGCAAACGCACCCAGATTCCTAATTGACCGAGTGCCTCACACATATCATAAAACTTGGTTTTTACAGGTTGACCATTCCAGAAATCAAGCTTGTATTTGGTATCAACACCATAAGCAGAAGTATCCTGAGAAATGACTAAAACTTCTTTGACACCCGCGCGCTTAAGCGCTGCTGCTTCTTCAAGCACTGAACCGACAGGACGTGAAACTAAATCACCCCGCATACTTGGAATGATGCAGAAAGTACAGCGATGGTTACAGCCTTCCGAAATTTTTAAATAAGCATAATGTTTTGGAGTAAGTCGAATACCTTGTTCAGGTACCAGATCGACAAAAGGATTATGTTTCGGTGGCGCAGGTACATACTCATGTACTGCTTCCATCACATCCTGATAGGCCGCCGCACCTGTGACTTTTAAAACATTCGGATGCATTTGACGAATTTTATCTTCATCTTTACCCAAACATCCCGTCACTATGACACGACCATTTTCACTCATGGCTTCGCCAATCGCATCTAATGATTCTTGTACCGCAGATTCAATAAAACCGCAGGTATTGACTACAACCAGATCAGCACCATCATAATCTGATGCGACCTGATAACCTTCAGTACGTAACTGAGTTAAAATTCGTTCAGAATCTACCAATGCCTTAGGACAACCTAAAGATACAAAACCGACTTTGGGGGACTTCATGAATCTGCGCTCCACTAGAATCCGCGTATTGTATGACGTTTCTCGCAATAAAAACAGGTGGAATATGCACAGTTCGTTTAATGCACCAAAATACAACCAATATTTTTATTAAAAACAACTATTGCACCATTATGATTCAATTTAAGATGCTATCTAACCCTACTTGTTTTTAAATCGATCATAATTTGTCTATTTTGCTCATTTTTAATACAAGCTTGAGAACAAGTTCTTTTACGCAAAAAGTTGGCGTACATTTTGCTTAACTTATGTCCCATTACAGGGAAAAACTGGATTAAATGAAAATGTCATTGCGCTATTTTAAGACAGGAAACATTTTCTAATGGATCAAAGAGAGACCATTGACTATCGGCTTTTGGTCGATAACCTTACTACTGCCATATTATTGGTCGATAGCGACCTGAATATTTTTTATCTCAATTCTTCTTGTGAAGCGTTGTTTGATATTAGCTTATTACGTGCATCAGGTTTGCCTGTGCTTAACTTATTACATTCACCGAATGATAGCTTCAATACTCATGAAGCACTCATCAATACACTACACTCAGGGCAACATTACACACGACGCGAAGCAATAATCAGTGTGAATTTTAAGGATATTCATGTCGATTATTCAGTTTCAGCGCTCAATACAGGCAAAAATTATCATCCGCTACTATTAATAGAACTCAATCCAATTGATCGGATGCTTAAAATTTCTAAAGAAGAAAATTTGATACAACAACATCAGGTTGCTCGTCAGCTCATTCGAGGTATTGCCCATGAAGTCAAAAATCCCTTAGGTGGAATTCGTGGTGCAACTCAATTACTGGCACGTAGCTTAAATGATCCAAAATACGAAGAATTTACCGATATCATTATCAATGAAGTCGATCGCTTAAGAAATCTTGCCGATACCATGCTCGGTTCACGCCAGCTTCCAAGCTATGAAGATGTCAATATACATGAACCTTTGGAACGGGTGCGCTCTCTGGTGGCCAATCAAACCAAGAAAAAAATTAAAATCACTCGTGATTATGATTTATCACTGCCAGATGTTAAAGCAGACCGTGATCAACTGATTCAGGTCATGCTCAATATTAGCGTGAATGCCATTCAAGCGATCACAGAAAATAAAGAATTTTTTGTGGATCATGAACCTGAACTGATTTTAAGAACCCGTATTCAACGCCTTGTCACCATTAATGGTTTATTAAACCGATCCGCAGTTCGTATCGACATTGAGGATAATGGTCCTGGCGTTCCGCAAGATATTTTAGAGTCTGTGTTCTATCCTTTAGTGACAGGACGAGCCAAAGGCACAGGACTTGGCTTAAGTATTGCACAGAACATTATGCATCAACATAACGGAATGATTGAATGTCAGTCCGTGGCTGGAAAAACTACATTTAGCTTATATTTACCTTGGGAGTCAGACCGTGTCGCGAAATAAAATATGGGTAATTGATGATGACCGCGCCATGCGCTGGGTACTGGAAAAAACATTCAAGGAAGAAGGTTTGGATGTGACCAGTTTTGAAGAAGCGCAGACGGCATTAGACCAATTGGCTGAAGATGCGCCTGATGTAATCCTCACTGACATTCGTATGCCTGGTATTGATGGTTTGACCTTCTTAGGGAAAGTCAAAAATAATTATCCAGATCTACCTGTCATTATTATGACAGCACATTCCGATCTTGAATCAGCGGTATCAAGCTATCAAACAGGTGCTTTTGAATATTTGCCAAAACCGTTTGATATTGATGAAGCGTTGGCATTGGTTCATCGCGCCATCTTGCATGTCAATAAACTCCAGCAGCAAGAGGCGGCAAAAACCACGACGCCAGTTCAATCCACTGAAATTATTGGTGAATCCCCTGCGATGCAGGAAGTGTTTCGTGCCATTGGACGATTATCACAATCCCACATTACAGTATTGATTAATGGTGAATCAGGTACTGGTAAAGAACTGGTTGCACATGCACTACATAAGCATTCACCACGTAGTAGCAAGCCTTTTATTGCGCTGAATATGGCCGCAATTCCAAAAGATCTGATCGAAACTGAACTTTTTGGTCATGAAAAAGGTGCTTTTACTGGCGCGAACACCCAACGTCAAGGTCGTTTTGAGCAGGCCAATGGCGGCACGCTGTTCCTTGATGAAATTGGGGATATGCCGTTTGAAACGCAAACACGTTTACTACGTGTACTTGCTGATGGCGAGTTTTATCGTGTCGGTGGGCATATTCCTGTACGGGTTGATGTCCGTATTGTCGCTGCAACCCATCAGGATCTGGAAAAACTAGTCAATGAAGGACGTTTCCGCGAAGACTTGTATCATCGTCTAAATGTCATTCGCATTCATATTCCAAAACTGGCACATCGTAGCGAAGATATCCCCATGCTGGCACAGCACTTTTTGGCACGCGCAGGTAAAGAACTCGGTGTTAGTCCTAAAATTTTACGTCCAGAAACTACAGATTATATGCAGCAGCTGCCATGGCCAGGTAATGTTCGTCAACTCGAAAACACCTGTCGCTGGCTAACGGTGATGATTACTGGACGTGATGTTTATCCAGAAGACCTCCCTTCTGAGCTTAAACAAATTCCAATTCAAAAATCAGGTGAACAGGCTACAACCGCAGCGGGTGTAGATCGCATTTCATTGCACCACTGGGATGAGTTATTGGGTCAATGGGCGATTCAAAAACTGAAAAATGGCGAAATGAAAATTTTAGATATCGCCACCCCAATGTTTGAACGTACCCTGATCAATGCTGCGCTACAACAAACTCGTGGTCGTAAACGCCATGCAGCAGAGTTACTCGGTTGGGGGCGTAATACGCTTACACGTAAATTAAAAGAACTCGGTATCGCGGCTGAAGATGATGCCGAAGAAGAAGCCGAAATATAAAATAGCAATCTTAAATATAGTAAAGGGCAGCTAAATGGCTGCCCTTTACTATGGGAAAAAATATGACGTTACGCTACTTGAGGATAATGAATCGATTTACCTGCAATCAACTCATTAATGGCGTTGCTATTAAAATCAAGCTCAAGAATATGATTTTCAGCAATTATGCGATATTTTGAAATCAAAGGTTGTGCACCATAAGCTGTTTCAATGACATATTCATCTGCAATATTTAAGATCCCTTCAAGATTTGTACTGGTCGAAGCAAAGTCATGGTTAAACAAATCATAGATTTCATGAAGATTGTAAGTTTCACGCAAATGTTCTGGATGTTTTCTTACTTCACCTTCAAGAAACAACACGAGCTTATGCGCAAAAAAATAATAATTTGGTTTATGGCTATACTCGAGATTCATCTTGATCTACTCCTTAAAGGTTTATCATTCATTTTTATGTCACCATTTATTTTTAAAAATTTTAGCTTAATTTTTTCTTAAGAATCATGATTAATTATACAAATTCTCACAATATGAAAAATCGATAAATATAAACCAACTCTTTTAGTTGGATTAAATTCATTAAAAAACAAAAAGATAATTTTCCTCTTACATATTTGTAATTTAATCAAAATTTTCATTTGTTACAATTCAGCAATAATTATCAAAATTGAATTTGAAAAATGAAGAATCAATATGCCGACTTGGTGATTGTAGGAAGTGCAAATGTTGACCATATTTTAAATGTTGATGATTTTCCTGTGGCTGGACAAACCCTTACAGCTAAAAATTATAAAGTTGCTTTTGGTGGGAAAGGAGCAAATCAAGCGGTAGCTGCTGGTCGCAGCGGTGCTAATGTTGCCTTCATTGGCTGTGTTGGTAATGACGAGTTTGGCAATAATATCAAAACCCAACTTCAAAAAGATCATGTCAATGTACAGGCGCTTCAAAATGTTGCTCATCAAAATACTGGCGTTGCTTTAATTTTCGTTAATCAACATGCTGATAATTGTATTGGCATCCATGCTGGAGCAAATGCAGCGCTTAGTGTGGATTATGTCAATCAACATAAAAACCTGATTCAACATGCCAAAATATTATTATTACAACTGGAAACACCTATCGAAAGCGTGATCACCGCAGCAACTATTGCGAAACATTCTGGCATAAAGGTTATTCTGAATCCCGCGCCTGCCCAAGCCTTAGCGCCAGAATTTTTAAACCTGATTGATATTATTACCCCCAATGAAACAGAAGCAGAACAATTAACAGGCGTGAAGATTAACAATCTGGATGACGTACAAAATGCTGCGCACATTCTTCACCAATATGGCATTAAAACGGTTGTCATCACCTTGGGCGCTCAAGGTGTTTGGTTAAGTGAGTTTGGTCAAGGACAATTAATTCCCGCTTTTAAAGTGGATGCCGTCGATAGCATTGCGGCTGGAGACACTTTTAATGGCGCGTTTGCAACAGCATTGCTGGAAGGTCAATCAAATCAGCAAGCTGCCAAATTTGCCAATGCAGCAGCTGCAATTGCTGTGACTCGATATGGCGCACAACCTTCTATTCCCTACCGCTCTGAGATTGACGCACTCTTATAGATCCAACTAAAAATTTAAGCATAAAACTTCAATTTTTTATATACAGGATAAAAATAATCTATGAAAACTCAATTACATCGTGGGCGACTCATTGATCACATCCAACTTGTTGTTCATGACTTAGAATTAAGCCAAAAATTTTATAGTGCTATCATGAAAGTTTTGGACATTCCAATCATCACAACATCTGAAGATTTCTTTTGGGCTGATGAACTGGTAGTATCTTCAATAAATAGCCCTGCTGCCCAAGGCATATTGACTGGGCGACATCATCTAGCTTTTCAAGCGAAAGATCGTACTACTGTAGATACTTGTTATCGAGCTGCCCTTACTCATGGAGGCAAAGACAATGGCAAACCAGCTGAACGGACTTACCATCCAGAATATTATGCAGCGTTTGTCATTGATCCAGATGGGAATAACATAGAATTTGTGTATCACGGAGAAGCTCAACGCAATACACCTTCTGTCATCATTGAATTTTAAAATTTAAAATAAATAAAAAGCAATGAGTATGCTTAAAGTCACCCTTACTTGAAACATACTCATTGCCTCATCAAAGTCACCACCCTAATGCCTTTGATTTATAGAATAATTTTATCTTTAGTTGATAAGAAATAATTCCTTAATTGTTTCAAATTTTCTATGTTAGTTGGCATAAAATTCCTTTATATTGGACTTTAATAGAATATTTTCCTTTGGTTTAAGTTTTGAACAGTACAGAACACACACTAGATCGTATCGATCGGAAAATTTTATCTGCTTTACGTCAAAATGGCAGACTGACGATTGCGCAACTTTCAGAACAGGTTGGTTTATCTTCCTCTCCTTGTTGGACACGTTTAAAACGGCTAGAAACTTTAAAAATCATCGATGGATATACGGCTAATATTAATCCAAAAGCAATTGGGATTAAGGATTTATTCTTTATTGAAATTACACTAGAACGCCATGATGATGAGATGCTTGAACAGTTTAGTCAGGCGTTGGCAGATATTCCCGAAGTGATTGAAGCGCATTTGGTAACAGGTGAGTATGATTATCTGGTGAAAGTCGCCGTAAAAGATGCTGAACACTATGAGCGTTTTTTAAGAAAGAAACTTTACTCAATCAAAGGAATACGCCATACCCGCTCTACCTTTGCCTTACGTCCGCTTAAATCTGCAAACTCGGCAGATTTTATGTTAATTGATTAAGTTTAAGATATTTACTGCAACGCCATCAAAGTTATAGTTTAATACACTCAGTTTGAGATGAGCCTCATACAGTATATGGCTTGATTCATATACGACTAGCCCCGCATTGCGGGGCTTTTTAATATATTTTATTTAAGCTAGATACCAAAATGTAAAACATAATAATTTTTGTCAGATTTAATAACTTTTTGCATAAGCTCTGATAGTAATTCAAATTGCTTTATCACTTCTTTTTTTCGAAGAATTATTTTTTCATAACCTATGTTTTCTTTTAAGATACGATCAACTTTTTCATTTGGATCAGTAATACCATCTGAAGCATACACAAAACCGTAAGCACCTGTTAGTTTTAAAAGATTTGGCCCTAAATTTAAGATATCAACCAAACTAGAAAATAAAATTTGCGCTTCCTTCGCACCCTCACTATCAATGATCGTTAGACCATGATAATTTAATCCCAAATGCCGAACTTTCTTAGAAGGATTATAAGAAGGAATCCACTTTATAAAATCAATAAAGTACTGAATAAGATCATCATGAATTGAAACATCATAAGAAACCTTACCGACTAGCTCGCAGCAATCATCATAAGAGAATTCATTTTTATCCAATAAAACAAAATCATGAATAAGTGCCAACGATCATCACCATTATTTTGGATAAGATTTACTATTTTAAAATAGATTTATTAATTAGTCACTTAAATACTAATAAACGATT